>JACLAC010010786.1_pt1 | contig 11364 bp, 7 predicted proteins | sample 8027881 | NCBI WGS metagenome assembly JACLAC01 (sample SAMN15725517, study PRJNA655200) | protist metagenome | isolation source: fluorescence activated cell sorting (FACS) single amplified genomes of... | place: Spain: Blaines Bay Microbial Observatory, Mediterranean Sea | collected 2016-01-19 | reverse complement strand
ATGACTATTTCACGCCGATCGCTCATTAAGAGTATTACCGCGACAAGTGCTGGTCTCACATTTGGATTCCCCGGCATCCTCAGTGCGAAGTCTCCCAACGAAAAACTGAATATCGCGTCCATTGCAGTGGGAGGCAGAGGTTGGTCTGACGTGAACGGTGCTTCGCAGGGGCACAACCTGGTTGCCTTTTGTGACGTCATGACTGAAGCGTCCACGAGAAAGGGCGGGTACATAGAAGCAGCGAAGCAGTGGCCAAAAGCAAGACGGTATCAGGACTGGCGAAAGCTGCTGGACGAGAGCAAGGACATCGATGCGATCACTATTTCGACTCCCGATCACATGCATGCGGCGCCGACGCTGGCTGCGATGAGACTGGGCAAACATGTCTTCACTCAAAAGCCACTGACGCACACCATCCATGAGTCTCGCACACTGATGCTTGAAGCTCGGCGACTTGGCGTAGCAACCCAGATGGGTATCCAGAATCAATCGACCGTTGGGCACCGCATGACCGTCGCACTGATTCGCGGTGGTTTGATCGGAAAGATCAAACAGGCATACGGCTGGAGCAATAAAGGCTGGGCCGGCCCGAAAGAAGGTCGTCCTTCGAAGTCTGACGAAATACCCAAAGGCCTGGACTGGGATCTCTGGCAGGGCGTTGCTCCTGAAAGACCATATGCCGATAAGATCTATCAGCCGATGAACTGGCGCGGCTGGCTCGACTTTGGTTCCGGAACGCTGGGCGATATGGGGATCCATATTTTTGAGCCAATGGTCTCGACGCTGGGCGTTGCTCCACCGATGTCGGTCAGGAGTCTGGGCGCGGCTCCTAACCCCGAGACTTGGCAGCCAGGGAATACGATCGAATACGAGTTCGCAGGGACCGAATACACCACAGGTGACGTGCTTCCTTATGTCTGGCGCGATGGCAAAGCGGGGAAGCCGCCGCTTTCGACTTCCAGTTACCTGCCAGCCGACCTGAAATTGCCTAAACAGGGGACATTGTTTGTCGGTGAGAAAGGAGCGGTCGTTCATTCACACGGAGGCGGTCCGATTATTTTTCCCAACGGTCACGATATGCCGCAAATCGAAAGACGAGGGCATTTTGAAAGCTGGCACGAAGCAATCCAATCAGGTCAGCCGGCTTCTGCATCGTTTGATTTCTCTGCTCCGCTCACAGAAACCGTCCTGCTGGGTAATATCGCCGTGAGATTCCCGAATGAGAAGCTGGAATGGGACAGTCAGGCTCTGAAGTTCACTAACAATCAGCAGGCCAACTCATTCGTACGAAGCGAGTACAGAAAAGGCTGGGATATTGAAGGGCTTTAATAGAAGCTCCGCCTCGAAATCTCAGGTAGTAAAACATCAAAGGAAGCCATCTTGAATACTGCTTACAAACTCGCGAGCACCTTACTGCTCGCCACTGCCTCGCTTAGCCAATGCGCAGAGCCAGTCACTGTATTCAACGGAAAAGATCTGACCGGTTGGACCGGAGCAGATTACGAAGTCAAAGATGGCGTTCTGATTTGTAGTGGAAAGGTACTCAGAACCGAGAAGCAATACTCCGATTATGTCTTCGAGTTTGACTTTCTCCTCCCCAAAGGCGGCAACAACGGCATTGGCATTCATTATCCCGGCGATGGCAGACCTTCCGGAGCGGGTATGGAATTACAGATCCTGGATAACAGTCATCCAAAGTATTCGAAATTGAAGGAATCTCAGTACCACGGCTCTCTCTACAAGCTGCAGGCAGCAAAACGTGGTTTTCTCAAGCCGATCGGTGAATGGAATCATCAGAAGGTCACGGTTCATGGTCCGAAGGTTATCGTCGAATTGAACGGTACAAAGATTCTGGATGCGGACCTGAGTGAACTGGCAACACAGAATCGCAAGCACAAAGGAGTCAAACGACGCAGCGGCCATATCTGCTTCTGCGGACATGGTGCTCCGGTTCGGTTCAAGGACATCACGATTCTCGAATTAACTGGAGAGAAATAATGAAACTGCTTGTCCAGTTACTTGCTCTTTCGATCGTAATCTCGCTTCTCAGTCCTGTGGCCGCTGAGGAAGAGCGAAAGCCGTTGAACGTTCTGTTCATTATTTCCGACGACCTGACAGCGACGGCCCTTGGTTGTTACGGAAACGAAGTGTGTAAAACTCCGAACATCAACAAGCTTGCGTCTGAGGGGACGCTGTTTTCCCGAGCGTATTGCCAGGCTACGTTTTGTGGCCCTTCCCGGGCATCCATGTTGTTTGGGTATTACCCATACGCCACCAAAGCGACTGGATATACCAGTGGTCGAAAAGAGGTCGGCCCCGATAAGGATAGCTGGCCCCAGCACTTCAGGAAGAACGGCTACCACAGCGCCCGTATCTCAAAAGTATTTCACATGGGCGTTCCCACGGATATCGCACCGGGTAAAGACGGCGCGGACGATCCTGATTCCTGGGATGAAGCGTTCAACAGTCCCGGGCCAGAGTCCAAAGCACCGGGAACTGGTGAAACTCTCCAGAACAATCCTGGCGGACTCAAAAAGGGAGCAGCCGGTGGGAATCGGTTCTCGGTGGTCGAGGCGGATGGTGAAGATCTGGTGCACTCGGATGGGAAAACCGCGAAGAAAGCTGTTCAACTTATCAATCAATACAAGGGCATGGACAAGCCGTTTTATCTCGCTGTCGGTTTTGTACGCCCGCATGTCCCGCTAGTCGCCCCTCGAGAGTACTTTGCGTATTACGCGGCTGAAGAGATGGTGCTTCCGCCGAAGATTCCAGGTGACTGGAATGATATTCCACGGAATCCCGGCAACAGGAGAACTTCCGAGAGTCTTCAAATGAATATTCAACAGCAGAAGAAGCTGATTCGCGCTTACTATGCGTCCGTCAGTTTTATGGACACGATGACTGGCAAGGTGATTAAGGCTCTGGAAGAAACCGGTCAGCGCAATAATACCGTGGTCATATTTACCAGTGATCATGGCTATCACCTTGGTGAGCACGACCTGTGGTCCAAAGTGAGCATTCATGACGAATCAGCGCGAGTGCCATTGATTATCAGCGTGCCAGGCAAGCCACCGGCGGTCTGCAATTCGCTCGTCGAGCTGCTTGATCTTTATCCCACCGTTTCCAGGCTTTGCGGCCTGGAGGTACCAGGAAACATTCAGGGCACCGATATTTCTCCGACGCTGGATGATCCGAAGGTCAAGGTTCACGACGCCATCCTGTCCAGCGGCAAAGGCAGATTGTATCGCGACGAGCGATGGGCTTTACTGGATTACGGAAAAAACGGTGAGCTGTACGACATGAAGAACGATCCGAAACAGTACACCAGCCTCTTCGGCGATCCTGAATACGCAGAGATCGTCGCCGAGTTAAGACAGAAGCTGAAGGCGAAGCTGGTCGAAGTCAGCAAGAACGACCTGGGGAAAGAATAATTATGATCCAACTTGACCGTCGAACTTTTCTTCGAGGGCTTGGCGTTTCGATTGCATTGCCGGCGTTCGAGTCGTTGCATGCCACAATGGAAAGCAAATCGAGCGCAAACGCGAAACGCTTTGTCTGTGTGTCGCCGAACTACGGAATGAACCCGGGCGGCTTCTTTCCGGGGCAGACCGGTACCGATTACGCCATGCCGCCTCTGCTGAAATCCCTGGAGCCGCATCGCCGGGATCTGACCATCTTCACGAATCTGGATCATCCCGGAGTTGGCGGTGGTCATGGATGTTCTCACACGCTGCTCAACGGTTTCGAATTGAAGGACACGAAGGATCGTCCGCAGCGATTGCAGTCGCTGGACCAGTTCCTGGCGGGGCACGTTGGAGAGACGACTCGGTTTTCGTCCCTGCTGCTTGGGGCTGGCGGTGTCTCATGGTCGCGGGCCGGAATCAAATTGCCGACGGATGGCGATCCAGCGAGGGTCTTTGCGAAGCTGTTCGTTGACGATAACGCAAAGGTGAAACAGCAGACGCAGAAGTTCCTGGACGAAGACGCGAGCATCCTGGACGTCGTCCGGCAGGATGCCAAACGCCTCAACACGCGTCTTGCGAAGGCCGACCAGGACAAACTGGATCAGTTCCTGACTTCAATACGAGGCGTCGAATTACAGCTGAAACGCCAGGCCGACTGGATCGACATCGCCAAACCGAAAGCCGGTGATAAGGTCATCCGCGGCGGTGATGACGACGACACGATTGTAGATCTCGCGTATCCCTACAACACGTCGGTGATGTACGACCTGATGGTGCTCGCTTTGCAGACGAATTCGACGAATGTCATCTGTTACGGACATCCCGGCGGCAATCGAATGTTCCCCTTTGATGGGATCACACTGGGATATCACTCACTGACGCATCATGGGAAACGTCCCGAGTTGCTCAAAGAACTGTCGATCATCGAAACGTTTTACGCGGCTCAGTTTTCGCGGTTCATCCAGAACTTAAAAGAGACGCCGGACTCCGAAGGTCAATCGCTGCTGGAATCGACTGTCGTGATGTTCGGCAGCGGTATGGGTAACGCCAGCGCCCATTCCAGTCGTAACCTTCCGATCATGGTTGCCGGCGGCGGATTCAAAAATGGCAGCCATCATCGCTTTGAACGTAATGGCCGTGACGGAAGGCCATTGTCAGATCTGTTCGTCACGATCCTTCAGCAACTTGGAATCCAGCGCGACAGATTTTCCACAAGCGCCAGCAACATAAACGACCTGCTGATATGAGAATAGCCCTGTTGATCATCATACTGAATGTGTCTGGCAGCCTCGTGCTGGCTGCCGATCTGAACGACGACGTACTCCGGCAGTTCCTGACGTCGTATTGTATTCGTTGCCATGGACAGAAGGTTCAGAAGGCTGACCGTCGATTCGATCAAATATCTTCGACAACAGCCAACGCTAACGAGGCCGAACTGCTGCAGGAGATCCTCGACCAACTGAACCTTGCGGCGATGCCTCCGGAAAATGAGAAGCAACCGTCTGAGGCCGTACTTAAACGTGTGATCGTCCGTTTGACGGCGGACCTGGCGAAGGCTCGTGAAGAAGCGAGAGAGAACGTCGGCAAAGTTGTACTGCGACGTCTGAACCGCGTTGAGTACAGCAACACGATTCGAGACTTGTTTCAGCTGAAAATGATTGACTTCGACCCCACGACTACGTTTCCCGCAGACGATTCGACGGACGGGTTCGACAACGTTGGCGAAGGTCTGGTCACATCGGATTATCTGCTCCGGAACTATCTGGAAGCAGCACGCAAGGTGGCGGATAAAGCCATTCTGCCCGGGCCTCGACCACAGATGATCCATTATCAAACTGGAGGTGATTCGCCGCAGGAAGTTCTTCGCGGAGTGAGTCTTGACAAAGAAGGACGCAAAGAAGCCGGACGCATGATGATTAAGTTTCGTCAGCCGTTGGGATTGCTGCTGCTCGATAAGAGACGAGGAGTCCCGGCAGATGGCGAGTATGTCATTCGATTCTCGGCGAAGGCGGTTCGTAGAAAGTCTCGATATAAAGATGAAGACCTGCGGTACAACTCAAATGAGCCGATGCGGTTGTCCATTTCCATCGATTCACGCGAGCTCGGAGCAACTGCTCATCGGCTCATTGGCGAATACGAAATTCCTGATGACAAAGTGGTCGAAATCGAACATCGCGTCTGGCTTGAGAAAGGGTTTACCTTTCATGTCCATTGGGCCAACGGACCGAATGGCTCGTTCAAGCGCATCCTGCGGAAGGTCCTGCCGAAGTACAACAAGGACGCTCTTTACCCGATCCGCAATCCGCCGGAGATGTATGTAGGCTCGGGGCCTGAACTGCATGTTCTGAATCTGGGCATTGAAGGTCCATTCTACGATCAATGGCCGCCCGCTGGATTCGCTCGATTCTTTCCTGAACCACCGAAGAAACCTGACGCCCGCTACCTGAATGAGTCATTGATGCGTGTCGCTTCAGCAGCGTTCCGGCGTCCTGTCAGTCGCGAAGAAATGCGTCCGTACCTTAGTTTGGCACGAAACTACCTCGAAGCGCACGATGACTTCTGGGCGGCGGCGAAATACGGCGTAAGGGCAATTCTGACCTCCCCGAATTTCCTTTATCTGGCCGAAACCACACCTTCCGATTCACAGATCCGGAAGTTGAGCGACCACGAGCTGGCAACTCGACTCTCCTACTTCCTTTGGAGTTCGATGCCCGACGATGCGCTTCGTGCCACAGCCGATCGCGGAGGGCTAAGTGATCCCAAGGTGTTACGAAGTCACGTTGAGCGATTGCTTTCGGATCCAAAATCTGCCGCGTTTATAGAGAACTTCACAGGTCAGTGGCTTGGCTTGCGAAAGCTTGGTGAAATGCCGCCTGATCCGGAAACGAATAGAGCTTACTACGAAGAGAATCTAGAAGAGGCGATGTGTGAGGAAACACGTCGATATTTCCTCCACATTCTGAACGAGAACTGCAGCATTCTTGAGTTTGTGGATTCAGACTACACCTTCGTGAACCCGGCACTCGCGAGACACTATGGCTTGTCTCAAACGTCCCTCAACGAGCGATTTGCCAGAGTGACGCTGAGTCCAGAAGATCATCGAGGGGGTCTCCTCGGGCATGCGAGTATTCTGACTGCGACATCCAACGGCGTGGAATCTCAGCCGGTCGTTCGGGGCGTCTGGATTCTTGAAAACCTGTTGGGAACACCGCCGAACCCACCACCGCCTGATGTCGAACCGATCGAACCGGACACGCGTGGTGTGTCGACGATTCGTCAGTTAATGGAGAAACACCGTAATAATCCAACCTGCTACGAATGCCACCGCAAGATCGATCCGCTTGGCCTCGCCATGGAGAACTTTGACCATGTGGGGGCGTGGAGAAGCCAATACGGCAAACGGCTCCCCGTTGACCCGTCGGGAGAGTTGCCAGACGGTACCAACATATCCGGCCCAAGCGGCATCAGGAAGTTCCTGCTCGATCGTCCCGAGCAGTTCACTCGCTGCCTTACCGAAAAGCTGATGATCTACGGCCTTGGCCGAAGCCTGAGTTTTGCCGATCGTGGAGACATCGATCGCATTGTCAGCACTGCGCCACAATACAAATACGGTCTCCGCGAAATTATCCAGCAGATCGTCGCGAGCGAGGCCTTTCAAACCAAATGAAATCGTCACTCACATTACTGATTGCACTCCTTGTCACCACAGCCGCTGCGGCGGCAGAAGAGCGACCAAATATCATCTTCATCATGGTCGATGATCTGGGCCGCGACTGGGTGAGCTGTTACGGGGCAAAGCACCAGACTCCCAACATCGATCGCCTGACCGAGCAGGGAGTGCGTTACGACACCGCCTGGTGCACTCCCATCTGCACGCCGACTCGCGTCACTTTGCTCACGGGCCAGTACCCGTTCCGACATGGTTGGACTCAGCACTATGACGTCCCACGCTGGGGCGGCGATGGCCTGAGCTGGGAGAAGTTCACGACGTTCGCCCGAGTCCTGCGCGACGCCGGATACTCAACGGCCATCGGTGGCAAGTGGCAGATCAACGATCTCCGTGAACAGCCCGAGGCGATCAGGCACCACGGCTTCGACGAACACTGCGTCTGGACGGGAGCCGAAGCGGGACACCCGGAGACTGAAGAACGATTCTGGAACGGTCACATCATGACGAACGGCCAACGATCAACAGTGAACTACGGTCCAGACACGATCAACGCGTTCATTATCGATTTCGTCAAACGCCAAAAGCGAAAGCCATTTCTTGTCTATTACCCGATGCTCTTGACGCACGGACCTCACACGAGCACGCCACTGAACCACGACAATCCGCCCGATACTGAAGAAGCCTTCTACGCTGGCAACGTTACCTACATGGATCACCTGGTCGGCAAACTCATGCGGGCCGTTGATGCTGCTGGGCTTCGCAAGAACACGCTTATCGTCTTCACAGGAGATAATGGCTCGGCGTTGTCTGGAGTACTCAACAAAAAATCCTACCCTGAAGGCAAGGGCCGAAAGGCCGACTGGGGCGTGCATGTGCCGTTTATTGTTCGAGCACCTTTCCTGACCGATGGCGGCAGAGTCTCTAGAGATTTGATTGACTTCACTGACCTCTACCCGACGTTTCTGGAACTGGCGAACGTATCGCCGCCCGACAGCTTGAAGCTGGACGGAAAGTCATTCGTCTCAAGTCTGCGCGGCAGTGAGGATCCGTTTGAAAAACGTAGTTGGATCTATTCCCAACTTGGCGAGTTTCGGATGGTGCGAGACTGGCACCACATCCTGGACAGCGAGGGCAACTTCCACGATCTGAACAAAGATCCTCGTCAGGAAAAAGAAGTCAGCCCGCTCGACAAGATCGCTCCTGGCCGTCGACAGAGGCTGGAGATGATTCTGAAACGCTTTCCCATGAACGCTCAGGAGCCGTTTCCCGGGTTCCAGGAAAAACATTCAACGTCCGCGCCTTAGCCATGCACGCAAGACGAGCGGCGTAGCGCCACATCACGCCGCGACACACCATCCACGAGCCTGCCTCAATTCAAGTGTGGAGTTCAAAAAGAACAATCTTTTCGGGAGGGCAGAGACTCGCTGAACACGTCGTCGCCGCCGCAATCGAAAGTCCTTGTCAAAGATGCGGGAAGCGATTCTATCCAGCTTCAATTCTGCACTGAAATTGCTCCTGCACGCTCTTCAACGCTGGTCTCTACTGGAATGTTTCAGGAAAGACGCCACTGAACATCAAGTTGTTTGATCCGGCAAGGTCTTCGGCTGGATTATCGTTATTGATGCCATGGTGATCGCACCACTGTTGGATCATCCTTCGATCAAGGATCGGGTAATCTTTGACTGCCAGCAGAAGATAAACGGGTTAGATTTTATTCCTGTCTTGGCGGTCGTCTTGATTGGAATGCTGACGAAAATTGCCGCTTCGATCGCGGCCCAGATCGGTCTAGTCGTTAGATTTGCGGCGATAGGGATTGGATATTTCGTTCCACCATCAGACAAAATTGTCGCGTCTCTGCACAAGTTTCGCTTTCTCGTTATTGTCTTTGACTCGCTATTGATCCTGATGCTGGCTGTGCGAGTTTAAGATTCGACGTCAGGGCGAGTGATGGAAGTTCCCACGACCGAACCGGGCATCCAGTTCTATTGTGGTAATTTTCTGGACGGACGGCTGACGGGCAGCCATACGTCCATCGAAGTCGATTCTATCTGGAAACACAGCACCTTTCTGACAGCCCGTATCAATCAAACTTCCATTCAACAATATTTATGCTCGGCGACCAGCATAAGTCGCAAACAGCGTTCAAGTTCAGCGTCCGGTAGTAGTCCCAAAGCTGCCGTAAATACATGTCAAACAAAGAAGCTGTGGGTGATACCGATCATGAATACCAGACAACTGCTGCTTCTATTGATTTTCGTTTCGTGGGCTGAAACGGCGCAGGCTGACTATCCCTTAAAGCCGGTTCCTTTCAATGAGGTGAAAATTACCAGCGACTTCTGGCGGCCTCGGCTGGAAACGCAGCGGAAGACGCTGGTTCCGTTCGCTTTCAAAAAAACTCAGCCGGGTGTTGAACATCTTCAGGCGGCGCGGGATTTTCTGGCCGGGAGGGAAGTCGAAGGCCATCGTCCACACCGGTTCATCGATTCGGACCTCTACAAGGTCATGGAAGGTGCCGCGTACTTGCTGCAGCTTCGAGCCGATCCGGAGCTGGAAGCCACGCTAGACGAAATTGCTGAGGTGATTGAAGGAGCTCAGCACGAGAATGGGTATCTGTATCCATCTCACACGACGGGCGTGGGTAGCGAAAAGAGCATGATGGGCGACAAGCCCTACGAGTTCATCGTTCACAGCCACGAGCTCTACAACGTCGGCCATCTTTACGAAGCCGCCATCGCCTACTATCAGGCGACCGGAAAAGACAAGCTGCTCAAGGTGGCCGAGAAAAGCGCTCAGCACATCAACAAAGTCATCTTCGAAGGCGATCCGAAATACAACGACGGCAAACCGATTCGTCAGGCTCCTGGGCATCAGGAAATGGAACTCGCACTGGTCAGACTTTACCGTGTGACCGGTAAACAGCTTTACCTGGACATGGCCCGAAAGTTCCTTGAAATTCGCGGGGTGACTTACGTGCCTGACGGCGAAGGCGTCATGTCGCCGACGTATGCCCAGCAGCACGCGCCAGTGGTTGATCAGAAAGAAGCCGTCGGACACGCCGTTCGCGCCACCTATCTTTATTCGGCGATGGCTGATGTTGGAACACTGACGGGCGATGCTCGGTACGGAAAGGCTCTGGACAATATCTGGAGCAATATCATCAACACGCGGATGCACATCACGGGCGGACTGGGAGCCGTTCACGGTATTGAAGGCTTCGGTCCGAAATACGAACTGCCGAACGGCCACGCGTTTAACGAAACCTGTGCGGCGGTCGGCAACGTGCTGTTCAACTATCGCATGTTCCTGCTGCACAAAGACGCGAAGTATCTGGATGTTGCAGAAGTCGCCTTGCTGAACAACGTGCTGGCTGCTGTGAACCTGGAAGGCAACAAATTCTTTTACGTAAATCCGCTGGATGCGGACGGCAAATACCCGTTCAACCATGGAACGGCTGGTCGAGCCCCGTGGTTCGGTACAGCGTGCTGCCCGTCGAACATGGCTCGCCTGTTGCCGCAGGTTCCTGGAATGACCTACGCACACGACGACAATGATCTATACATCACGTTCTACGCCTTTTGCTTGTTGTCCGGATCCGCGGCGAGTTCCGCTTTCAGTCTTGCGAGCCGTTTCCTGCCATTTTCGATCCAGCCGCCTTCCAGCAATTCCACATAGTTGCGGCGAATGAGCGTTACAGTCTCGGCATCGACAGAATCCAGATAGTCGCTGCGTAGTCGGTCGAGTTCCTGAACCAGTTCGGGCATTTGTTTTGACAGATCGTGTTTTTCTGTGATGTCATTCGTGACGTCGAACAACTCAACATTCAGGCTGTCGAGGTCCTTACGAAGCTTGAAGTTGCCTCGGCGAATGACCGATTCGGGCTCGCCGGTGTGCCAGGGAAAATGAAACACCAGTGCTTCTGTATTCCGTTCAACGGTGCCCTTGTTTCCATTCTCAAAGACATCTCGCAGACTACCTCCGTCCAGATCGGCAGGCAGAGGCCTCGTTCCTCCAGCAAGGTCATAAAACGTCTGCAGAAAATCCCACTGCACGACCGGCACATCGCAATAGCTGCCGCTTTTAATACCGGGGCCGCGAACAAAGGACGGCATGCGAATACCGCCTTCGTAAAGACTGCCTTTGCCACCTTTGAGAGGAGCATTACCTCGGAAGCCACCACCATTATCAGAGGTCAGGATCACGTAGGTATTGTCGGCGATGCCGAGCTGATCG
>JACLAC010014465.1_pt1 | contig 11371 bp, 7 predicted proteins | sample 8027881 | NCBI WGS metagenome assembly JACLAC01 (sample SAMN15725517, study PRJNA655200) | protist metagenome | isolation source: fluorescence activated cell sorting (FACS) single amplified genomes of... | place: Spain: Blaines Bay Microbial Observatory, Mediterranean Sea | collected 2016-01-19 | reverse complement strand
CAAAAGTGACACAAAAAATAGCATTGTATCAAACTTGTGTCGTTAAAATCTCTTTCTTCATGGTGTTTAAGGCTTCTTGTTACAGCACTTTCAGTGCTGTAACGGGGTGACTTGTTCGAGGGTTCGAATCCCTCCCTCTCCGTAGTTATGATTTTAAGATTACAGCTAATTGTGGTTATCTTAACCTCGATTAAAGGCAAAAATTTTTTATAGCGGTACTATAAATAGTTATAAGTACAGCTTATAGGCAGTAAATATTATTCTGAGCAAGTCTTCTTTTAAGATCGATTTAATCTGGGGAACTTTTATCAGATAATAGAGATTAAAGTCGCCCACCTTTAAGTTAAATAGCAGTGAAAAAGTTAATTCGCGGTCTAGACAAATTTAGACAAACCTATGTCAGCAGCCACCAAGAGTTATTCGAGCAGCTCTCTCACGGTCAAAATCCTAGAGTTTTGTTTATAACTTGTTCTGATTCTAGAGTTGCCCCAAACTTAATTACCGATACTGATGTAGGGGATTTATTTGTCATTCGTAACGCGGGTAATATTATTCCGCCTTATGGTGCAGCCAATGGTGGTGAAGGTGGAACAATTGAATACGCTATCAGCGCTTTAGGTATCGAACAGGTAGTAATCTGCGGACATTCTAACTGTGGTGCAATGAAAGGGTTGCTTAAGCTAAACAAACTGCAAAAAGATATGCCTCTGGTTTATGATTGGCTCAAACATGCAGAGTCAACGCGCCGTTTAGTGATGGAAAATTATCCCCACTACAAGGGAAAAGACTTGATGGAGATGTTGGTAGCTGAAAACGTTCTAATTCAAATCGAACATTTGAAAACTTATCCAATAGTTAGAGCCAGGCTACATCAGGGAAGGCTTAAAATCTATGCTTGGATCTACAATATAGAAACGGGAAATGTCTTGGCTTATGATGCTCGTACCCATACTTATATACCCCCAGAAGGTCAGCTATTAGAAGAAGATGATACTGTTCGCTCTTTTGCCGCCTGTGGCGATCGCTCGTCTTTAATTCCGATTAAGAAAGAATTAGAGGCTTTATTGAAAATATCTCCAGAAACTCCAAAAGCAGCAAAAGAAGCTACGCGATCGCTGACGGTTTTGTTTGATAAAGCGCGACGCTTGGGAATGAACAACATCGAACTACAGCACTATCATTCTTTATTTGCCGAGTCGGTTCAACTTTGGGCAGAAACAATGTATTCTCATGCTAGATAGACTGGAACACGATCGTATACAGAAAAGAGATGACAAAGAGAACATAAGTTTTAAAGATGCTTCGCGTATTAATGGCAGACCAAGAACATTTCCTATCTTTGCCTCAAATTATCAACAATAAATTAAAACCCTATGGAAGTTATTCCTGCAATAGATTTGCTAGACGGTAAATGTGTTCGTCTTTACCAAGGTGATTACGATCGCGCTTCAATATTTAACGATAATCCAGTAGAAGTGGCTCGCCAGTGGGCGCAAGAGGGCGCAACCAGACTTCACGTAGTGGATTTAGACGGAGCAAAAGAAGGTAAATCAGTTAACCTATCGGTTATTGAGGCAATTGCCAAGGCGATCGATATTCCCGTACAGGTAGGAGGGGGTTTACGCAATCGCACCGGAGTGGCCAGGTTACTCGATACGGGAGTACAGCGAGCTATCTTAGGTACCGTAGCGGTAGAAAAACCAGAGTTAGTGACGGAACTATGTAATGAGTTTCGCGATCGAATTGTAGTAGGAATCGACGCTCGTAACGGCATGGTAGCTACCAGAGGCTGGTTAGAAACTTCAGAAGTAGCAGCTACAGAGCTAGCGCAAAGCATGGCACAGCAAGGTGCAGCAGCGATTATCTATACTGATATTCATCGTGACGGTACATTATCTGGACCCAACATGGAAGCTTTGCGTGAATTAGCCGAATCGATTGATATTCCCGTAATTGCTTCGGGGGGCGTAAGTTCTCTGACGGACTTATTGAGCCTTTTAAGCTTGGAATCTATTGGAGTTACAGGAGCAATCGTCGGTCGTGCTATTTATACGGGTGATGTTAGTCTCAAAGAGGCAGTAAGGGCGGTAGGTGATGGACGGTGGCAAGATGTTCCGCCAGATACCGGTACGTTTATTGCTTAAAATATGTAGCAATTGCTGTATATTTTAGACTGCATGATTTGGTTAATGCCTTCTTTATTTTTCACATTTTCGCTGTAGGATTTAGCTGTAAATTAATAAATTTATCTTGAGATACGTACTATTGCAATTGGCGATAGAAAGGATAAAATCATTTTTTTTTACTTATATATATTTTTTTATAGCTAAGTGATGTTAAGCGCTAAAACTGCCAAACCTGCCACGACTAAAACTCAGGCAATACCTTTTTTATTTGCTCTTTATTTTATTTCTGGCTTCACTGCCCTACTATATCAGGTAGCTTGGCAAAGGATGCTGGGCTTATTTTCTGGTTCTGATGTCCGTTCGGTAACTATTATTGTTGCTTCTTATCTTTTAGGACTTGGTTTGGGCAATTTAGTCGGTGGTTCGATAAGCGATCGCCTAACTAGCCGTAAATGTGTAATGATTTATGGCTTTTGCAATTTGGGTATTGCCAGCTTTGCTGTAGCTAGTCGCTTTATTTTTTACGATTTGCTATTTCTTAGACTGCAATATCTAGCGCAGTCTTTGGTAGTGACTTTGGGAATTGTCATGGTCAGTCTTTTAATTCCTACAGTCTTAATGGGAATATCATTACCAATGCTATCTAAGGCAGTTAATCGTAGTGCCGAAGGTGCTGCCTCTTTAATTGGCTGGCTGTATGGTTTTAATACTCTCGGTTCGGGTTTGGGAACTTTGATTTCAGGTTGGTATATTGTTGGCACGTTGGGCTATGCCAAGACGGTATATTTAGGCGCAGTTTTCAGCTTTGGCGTTGGGATATCTGCATTAGTTCTATCCCAAAGTTTTCCGAATCGCCGTTTGTATTTACCTCAAGATTCGGACATCGCTGAAGCAAACACGATTGGCGATCGCGGGACGATTCAGACTTGGTATATCTTAATTTTTTTGGCAGGCTTTACGGCAATTTCTTGGGAAATTATTTGGTTTCGAGTTTTAGATATTGCTCTACAGTCTAATGCTTACACTTACGGTCATTTGTTGGCTTTTGTCTTAATTTTCAGCGCCGTAGGCAGCATGATTGGAGCCAAAGCTGTAGATCGTATTCGCCGCCCTAAAAGAACATTTTTAATTATTCAAGGTATTATTTCACTTTATTCGGCGATCGCCATTTGGGGCATCGGTTCATATTGGCAGGCACACCCTAATTTACGTTCGGATGAAGGATTTATCGATCTGAATAATATCGGTGCGGAGGTGCTATTTAAATATTTCGTAATTCCAGGAGTAATTACTATTCTGCCTAGCTTACTAATGGGATTTTACTTTCCTTTGGTACAAAAAGCGGTACAGCAAGATAATCATAAAATTGGTAAACGAGTCGGCTTTATTTATCTGACTAATATTTTAGGCAATACTTTAGGTAGCTTGCTGACTGGTTTGATATCGATCGATCTGCTAGGTACGGCAGGTGCTATTAGGTTGTTGGTAGTTATGGGTGTGGGGTTTTTAGTGGCTACAGGTACATTTAAAAACATTTTCACCACTGCCTTAATTATTGTTTCAGTCGTAGCAATTATTATTTTTCCTAATAACAATCGTCTCTGGGCTGCCCTTCACGCCGTCGATCCTCAAGCTTATTTTCAGGTTGCCGAAGATTCTACTAGCGTAGCCGCGATCGCCGAAACCAATGGAAAAGGCAAATTATTCGCCAGCGGTCAAGTACAGGCAAACTTCCCCTATTTACATATTCATGGGTTGCTTGGCAGCACTCCTGCCTTACTTCATCCCAATCCAGAACAGGTGATGATTATTGGTTTGGGTTCTGGTGGCACACCCCACACTATTGGCGTAAATCCGGAAACCAAAAGAATCAAAATTATCGAGTTGTTGGGAGCGGAACTACCAGTGCTACAAGAATATTCTCAGAAACCAGCGGGTAAGCCACTTCAATATTTATTAAATAATCCGCGTTACGAAATTATTGTTGGTGATGGACGTAGGGAACTAACTATTAGCGATGAAAAATTTGACATTATTGAAGCCGATGCCATTCAACCCTGGCGATCGCGTGCGGGGATGCTTTACTCTCAAGAGTTTTTTCAACAAGTGCGGAAACGACTAAAACCAGGAGGTTTTTTCGTGCAGTGGGATGTAGGTTCGGGGGCGCAACAAACTATGCAAAGTGTCTTTCCCTACGTTACCAGAGTCGGGATGGCGGGAAATTTATGGATTTTAATTGGTAGTGAAAATCCCGTACCTTTTGATAAAGAACTGCTGCTGCAAAGATTACAGCAACCACAAGTAATTGATTTTTTAGAAGAGGCAGGATTTAATCTGACTGAGATGCGCCAAGATGTGCGCCAGGCTCATGTTCAGATGTTTGGCAACAAAGATGGCGATCGACCCCAGCCTTTCAATACCGATTTGTTTCCCCGTGGTGAATACTATCTTAATAAGTAAACTGCTCCACTTTCATCCAACTATCCCATGAGTAGACTCTCTTTGCGAGCTAACTTGCCTGTTTGTAACCATTCTTCTGCATCTGTAGTCTGGCGAGCTAGACTGAGTTGAAATCGCAGTCGATCGCCTTCTAATATTTCATTAGCCAATAAAGTTTGAGCTAGTTCTTTTAAGAGTTCGAGATTGTGACTCAATACATCCAAAGCAATTCGGTGTGCCTCATCGATAATTGCTTTCACCTCACAATCTATTGCTTCTGCTAAGTTGGGACTTACAGGACGATGAGGATTAGGAATTCCATCTAAAAACTGTTGTTGAGCTTTTTCAAAGGCAATTGGACCGAGACGATCGCTCATACCATATAAATTTACATATCTTTCTGCCAAATCGGTTGCTTTTTGAATATCGTCAGTAGCACCCGTAGATACTTTGCCAAACATCAATTCTTCGGCTGCTCGTCCACCGAGTAAGGTAGCAATTCTCCCCCTAACCTCATCCTCAATCATCAAGAAACGATCTTCTTCTGGCAACTGTAAAGTATAGCCCAAAGCACCGACACCACGGGGAACGATCGAAATTTTTTCAATCTTATCTGTACCCGGCATCAATGAGCCAACAATAGCATGACCCACCTCGTGATGAGCAACGGTTTTCTTCTCAACTTCATTTAATACCCGCGATCTTTTCTCTAACCCAGTTAAGACTCTTTCAATTGCTTCATTAAAATCTGCCATAGTCACAAGATTACGGTCGTGACGGGCAGCCAGTAGCGCAGCTTCATTAATTAGATTTGCCAAATCTGCCCCCGCAAAACCAGGAGTACGAGCAGCAAGTTTATCCAAATCGACATCTGTTGCCAAACTAACGTTTTGAGCGTGAACCTGTAAAATTGCCAGTCTACCAGACTTGTCAGGACGATCTACGACGATTTGGCGATCGAAACGACCAGGACGCAATAAGGCAGGGTCAAGAATTTCAGGACGGTTGGTAGCAGCTAGCAAGATTACGCCAGTGTTGGATTCAAATCCGTCCATTTCAGCTAATAGTTGATTTAAAGTTTGTTCTCGTTCGTCATTTCCGCCCGTAAATGTCCCCGCAGCAGTACGAGATTTTCCCAATGCATCCAGTTCATCGATAAAGACGATCGCTGGAGCTTGTTTTTTAGCTCGCTCGAACAAATCTCGCACTCGCGATGCTCCTACGCCAACGAACATTTCGATAAACTCCGAACCAGAGATACTAAAGAAAGGAACTTGCGCCTCTCCTGCGATCGCTTTTGCTAAGAGAGTTTTACCCGTGCCAGGAGGACCTACCAATAAAACACCTTTAGGAATTTTTGCCCCCAGAAGAGAGTATTTTGTCTGATGCTGTAAAAAGTCGACTATTTCATATAGCTCTGTCTTGGCTTCATCAACACCTGCCACATCATCAAAAGTGACATCTATCGTTCCTTCGGAGTAAATGCGGGCATTGCTTTGACCGATACCAAAAACATTTCTGCTGCTTCTTCCTTCTCGATTGCGATTGAGCAAAAAACTACCCAAATTAAGGAGTAAAAAGAATAAAAATGTAAACTTGATAAATCCCCAGGCACCATCTTGGTTAGCTGAAGAAGCAGAAAACTCTACCTGATGTTGGTGCAGTAATTTTGGTAACTCCGTATCCTGTTTTACGATCCTCGTAACAAATATTTGCTCCGAATCACTAGTCATTGATTCTGGTTTGAGAATGTACTCAATATGAGTAGAACCAATTGTCACTCGTTCGACGCGATCGCTTTCTACCCGATTAATAAATTCACTATAAGGTTGAGTTCTGTCGGCTGTTGTAGGTAAGAACAAGCTAAAGATAATTAAGCAAACCGCCGTAACAATCATACTCCAGCTAATTTGCTTTAACTCTGATGTTTTAGCTGGTTTTTGCCGTTTAGACATCTTCATTACTCCTATCAATACGATCGATTCGACAATTTGCCAATCATTTAATCATTTAAATAAATCGCCCACCTCATTTTCTATTATTCGGTTAACATTATTCCTCTAAAAACCTAATGCTTTTAAAGATTGGGATGTTATCGACGTAAAATTATCTACATGGGCTGGTAAATTAGCGATCGCCTGTGAAGAAGCAATCGGAATAATATTTTCTATTAATCGATAACGGCTTTCATAAATTTCAAAGCTGTCGAGCTAATTTTTTGCCTAATTTCACCTTTATTAGAAAACAATGCATTTTAATTTAATTGCCTATACTTTGTATTATGAGGATAGATCCAAAGCTTGAGGAAATTGTGAAGGCTATTTTAGTTAGTCGTCGGCAGTTAGTAATTAGTTGCTAAGATTAATTTTTGCAATTGAAAAACTGACGTTTACTAATCTTATTACGACCCACACTCCGAACGCTGTCAGAGGCGAAATTCAAGCGCGATCGCTTGTAGGCAGGAACGCTTTCAAATATTTACGAATTATTGGAATAATTCAGTCTACAGGTTAGCAACGCCAATTCTCCAAAATCATTCTATAGATTTTTATTCCGCTACTAGAGATAGTGCAAACTCTTGTAAATGTTTTTGCCTTTCGTTCATTTGTAGCGTTGATTCTAATCCTACTGTAGACAATATTTCTTGCCAACGATATACCCAATCGTGTTTGAGCAGAGAATTTACGATGTTTTGATAGCGTATTTTGGTTAATCTTTGAGGCTGAGAGTCTAAATCGTTAATCAACTGAGCAATATTGGGTTCATTAAAATTCATGGGAATTACTGCATCTTCCCAGTCAAAATATTGACGATAAACATCAGTATCAGGAGCACATCCAATCATTACTGTTCCAGCCGCAGCCCCCTCAAAAAAGCGATAGCCTATTTCCATTTGTCCTTTAGTTTGTTCGGGCAAATTAACTTTGGCGTAATTAGTAATAAAATAACGACTATTTTTCAATAAATTAGCTGTAAAAGTACGATGTTCTTGATACAACTTGCTTGTTGACTCAGCTTGATTAGCACTATCATAATAATAATAAAAGTTTTGTGTTTCTGCTAACTCTAAAAGAGCTTGATGGGTTACAGGCGATCTTCTTCCCAAACTACATAGATCGACTGTCCGAGCTCTATTGATTTCTGGGGGACAAAATTTTAAAGTATTAACCCCAGGTGGAAGATATTTACACGGCGTATTAGTAATTTCGCTGACTCGCTCGACTACATGAGCGTGACCGAGAAAAATAAAATCAAAGATATCTAAGGATTCTAGAAAGTGCTTATATTTCTCAATATCACAATCCCATAATTCAATAAGATTGCAAACAGCAATTTTGCATTTTTTACGCCAATTTTTTAAATAATTAAGAGTCAAAATACTCCACGGAAAATCCATTGTAAAAACCAACAGATCGTACTCTTGTTCGAGATATAAGGAATCAGGATAAGGGTTAAAATCAACCAACTTGTTAAATTTGTTTTGATGCCTTAATATCTTTTTGACCAAATTTCCCTGCAATGTATATTGCGATGGACTTACTGTATCGACCAGATCTACTTCAGCAATAATATCTTCAAATTCATATAAACAAGAATTATACAGGAAACTTTGTGTATTGCGCAGTGATAAAAGTAAGATTCGGCTTTCTGTATTGTTGAAAGAAGAAGTTGAAGTCATTGAAACTTTATGATTATTGTTTAGAATGAAAAATTAATTTTTTGGGCAACTGGATTGTGTAGATAAGCAGATCGATAATTCTATTTATCCGCACAACCGACTGCGATTATAGTCGATTATAATAAGAATGAAACCAATCGAATCCAAGTGTTATTTGTTCAATGCTTAGCGAGGAAAGCGAAGCGAGATAAACTAGACCTTCGTAGTCTTACGAAGCTCCCTTCGGGTTCAACACTTTACTGTTGACAGATTTTATTTTATAGCTAAAGTTAATCGACAATTTACACTATAAAATAGTTGGTTATTATTAAATTACTCAAATAATACTTATTTATATCATGAAAGATAAAATAAGGCAAAAATTGCCCTGTTAAATTAATTCTTTGTTTTAAACTGCTTCTGTTGAATAAATAGTGATTTAGGTAATAAGGCCTATAAGTAGATAAAAAAAACGTATATGTAAGTTTGATAATTTGCTTAGCAGTGATTGTTAAAAAAAAGTCCTTTATATCTATATTTATAACTGATGTTACTAATATATTTCTTGAGACTGGGAAAGGGTTAAGGGCAAGGGGAAAAGGGAATATTGTTCTGTTTTCCATGCCTTGTTCAAACCATTGATTTTTCATTGATTTGCGTAACATCAGTTTATAAGATCGCGAGAGACAGTCACAGATTACTCTGTCGCCGAAGGGCAAAGCCGCCTCAAGCCGAATGAACCTGTGACCTAGTTTCACATCGCTCGAAAATCGATTACGCTCCCACTTCTACTAAATAACGGTGAACGAACATAATCGCGATCGAACCTTCGCCAACGCCTGAAGCGACTCGTTTAACCGAATTATGTCTGACATCTCCAGCAACAAATATACCAGGAACGCTAGTTTCTAGTAAGAAAGGATCGCGATCGCGATTCCAGCCTCGAAAATGCTCGCTCTTTTTCAAATCTGCCCCAGCATAAACAAATCCTCGTTCATCTCTGGCGACTGTACCATCGAGCCATTCAGTTTCGGGTTTGGCACCGATAAAGATAAACAGAGAATTAGTATCAACCTTTTCGGTTTTTCCTGTTTGATTATAGAGTAAAGTTAGTCCTGTCAGACTGTTCTCACCGTGTACTTCCTTTACTTCGGTATGAGACAGCACTTCAATATTATCAGTAGCATCAATCTGATCGATTAAATACTGAGACATACTTTTTGTTAAAGAGTCTCCCCGCACCAGCATATTGACTTTTGCAGCATATTTAGAAAAATACATCGCTGCTTGTCCTGCCGAATTTGCCCCACCAACTACATAAATCTCTTCACCTTGACAAGACATAGCTTCGGTTTTGGCAGCACCATAATAAACACCTCTACCCGTCAGGCGATCGCATCCAGGCAGATTTAATCTCCGCCAATATACTCCCGTGGCTAGTAACAAAGCATGACAGTTAATTTCGTTGCCGTCGGCTAATTTGATAATGCGATAGGGTTCTTCGACTCTCACATCTACTACTTCTTGAGGGGTAAGTATTTCCACGCCAAAACGTTTGGCTTGAGTAACACCACGCCTCGCCAGATCGTCACCACTCAAACCCACGGGAAAACCGAGATAGTTTTCAATACGGGAACTAGAACCCGCCTGTCCGCCAGGGGCAGATCGTTCGATCATTACCGTACTCAACCCTTCTGATGCGCCGTATACTGCTGCTGCCAAACCAGCAGGACCTCCACCCACAATTACTAGGTCATAAAAAGGCTTTTCGGCTTGAGTTTGCAGCCCAATTTTTTGAGCAACTTCAAGGTTAGTAGGCTGTTCTAATCTATTGCCATCGGGAAACAGTACTAACGGTAACTTTGGCTTGCTGCCGTTGGATACATAGTCAACTAACTTAGTCGCTTCGGGTTCGATTTCTACATCCAGCCACTTATAAGGAATCTGATTACGTGCCAAAAAGTCTTTTACATTATGGGAACAGGGCGACCAGCGATCGCCAACTACTCGGATTCCTTCAAAAGCGGGACGATATACCGCTAACCAATCTTGTAGTAAGTCATCTAAAACAGGATATAGCTTCTCTTCTGGAGGGTCCCAAGGCTTGAGGAGATAGTAATCTAATTTGGCAGTATTAATCGCTTCAATTGCTGCATTGGTATCTGCATAGGCTGTCAGTAATACCCGTTTGGCTTGGGGAAACATCGGCGCAGCCTTTTGAATAAAGGTTACTCCATCCATTTCGGGCATTCTTTGATCGGTAAGGAACAAAGCTACCGTCTCATTACGTAATTTTAGCTGTTTTAGGGTTTCAATTGCCGATGCACCAGAATTAGCGCGGACAATGCGAAAGCGATCGCCATATTGTTTTCTAAGATCGCGAGCGATCGACTGCAATACTTCTAAATCGTCATCGACAGTAAGGATTGTAGGTTTTTTAGCCATGTTATTAATGGATGAGGGATATCATATCTTTGGGGCGAACAGCCCTTTCAAAATTTATGAATTAACTATTAACTATATGGACTACTTCATATAAATGATATTCATTATTGGCAAGACCTTCCCAGTACGGCTTATCCTTACTAAAACCTGGTTGTTTGACCAATTCTTCAATTGCCTCTTTATTTGCCCATTGTCCGTAATTAATTACGCGAGTGCCGTCTAAACTACGATGAAAAGTCGCCGAGATTAGTCCTGGTTGTTCCATTGCTGGCTTGATATGTTCTTTAGCTAGTTCGACCATTTTAGATTGATTCTCTAGCTGCATTCTAAATTCGGCAATGTGAACTATGTATTCTCCCTCTTTTATTTCAGGCGTACCAACTTTAGATTCTGAGGTGACAATTTCGTATACATGAGAGTCTGGAGTATCGAATTCAAAAAGTTTACTGGCTTTTACCTGTACCTCTTTATTGCTCCTAAAGGCTTCAAAAACATCCATACTCGACCACTGGGCATAGTTAACAACTTTTACGCCGTCAATGCTTTTATGCAAATTAGCCGAAACAAAGCCGGGTTGAGTTTGAACGGTTTTTAAAAACTCTTTAATGGTATCAATAAGTTCTTGCTGCTGTTCTGGTTTAACCGTAAAAATGATAATTACGGTAGTCAAACTATTATCTAAAGAGAGAGTAGCCATTTCAAT
>JACLAC010024794.1_pt1 | contig 11372 bp, 6 predicted proteins | sample 8027881 | NCBI WGS metagenome assembly JACLAC01 (sample SAMN15725517, study PRJNA655200) | protist metagenome | isolation source: fluorescence activated cell sorting (FACS) single amplified genomes of... | place: Spain: Blaines Bay Microbial Observatory, Mediterranean Sea | collected 2016-01-19 | reverse complement strand
AGGAGATTGGTCGCTTAAATTCCTGGACCGCTCCACTTCGCCTGGTCCTGACTCGCCAATACATTGTCTTCAATTCCACACTCATTTGCCCCTCGTAGGATTCTAAAGTAACCATTCTCTCCCCAGAAAGGGTTCCAGGAATTTGCGACTTTCCAGTACTTCACTTTGTTCTCTTCTCCCCACCCAACGATTCTAACGGCGTGCCCACCAAGTGGTTGGAGTTTTTTATTGCTCAAGTGGTAAATCCCTTTGACGTAATTCTCGAAATCTGGGTACACAGTAAAAGCACTGCTGACTGAACCATACATCATAATGGATGCTGCAATTTGGTCGATGTCTTCTGCTTTAAATTGGTGTATCATTTTTTCGTCAATTTTATACCGATCTTTCTTCCATGACTTGTAAGGGGCCTTCGAGTCGTCGTCGCATTTGTCAGGGCACTTGGGGTCTGTTTCCACCTCTGGACAGCCTTTCGAACCTTCCGCCGGGAACGGGTCATTCCCTCTCGGGCCATGGTGGTGGCAATGGGGAAGCGTAAACGAGGAGCAGAAACCGCGATGCCCAAATGGTCCAGTGTTGTTAAACTGACTACCCGTCACCAAGCCCATATCACCGACGTGCAGCCAAGCATCGTTAGGATAGCCTCCATCGCAACCGCCCGAGAAAATTGCGGGGCAAAAGCACGCTTCTTGCGCCGACAGCGGAACGGCAACTGTCGCATTTGTGGCAATGCAGAGCCGATCGGATGCAGCTCCCGCGGGACCAAAAGCCCAGCAACACCCGCAATCAGATTGATCACGAATATCATCAATCACATGCTTGCACTGCGGCCACTTTTTGACGGGATCGAAATCTTTCGGCAACTGTGATATGATCGCTTCGGGGTACAAAGGAGCCTGTCGAAGCCGCCCTTTTTCCCGCTCTGCGACGAGCACTTCATTGAAGTCTGGAAGGACACCGCATAATCGTTTTGAATGCCCGACTGGTTTGCCGACAAAGCGAGAGTTGTGACCAGCCTCCCACAACAGACCAGGGATACGGTTCGTCCGTTTGATCAGTTCGTCTCGGGAGTATGGTTGGACCGACGCGACGGCGACAACGAAAATAGCGGAGGCAACGAGTCGGCAAATCATTCTTTTAGATTGGTTCTGAAATTGGAATTATAACCTTCTATACGTAAAATTATACAACGTGGGAAAGTACTTTCATGACTTGTCTGACGGATAATTTTTCTATTCACCCGTTCGTGCAGTTCCTCAGATTTGCTTTATTAGACGACGACTATTACTTAATATATTGGTATGAAAAAAAACTATATCACATCCAAGTTTGTTGTTGTTTGTTTTGTTGGCCCAAAATCCAACAAAAAGATAGTGCCAAGTTCATGTTGTTTAATAGACGACTAGGAGAGTAAAGGTACACAGCATCAGAAATACCCGTACCGGTACGGTAACGACTGCAGTAGTTCCATGACAGTTTTATCGCTTTTATTATTCATTAAGAAATAGGTAGATCTTTTCTACCAGAGCAAAAAGCAAAAAAATTCCGAACCGTTAGGTACCGTACGAACTATTTGCTAATCCACAACAACAGTACATCCAATGGGGGCATGGTCGCTGTGATCGTATTTAGCCAAGATGTACGAATCGGTAACTTCTGGGCTTTCCCTTTTCCCATTCACTAAAGACGAGGAGCCAATAGCATAATCCAGTCGTAAGCCTCGATTGACAGGTCTATTTCCAGCGCGAACGGACCAGTACGAGAATTGGCCCAATGCGTTCGGGTTAAAATGCCTGAAGGTGTCGACAAAGTCATGCGTAGACAGCAGTTCTGTGAACGATGCTCGTTCTTCTGCTGTGCACCCTGCTTGCTTCTGCAATTGTTTGAGGCCTTGGTACTCGTTTTCCCCTTCTGGGAGGTCAGGAAACCATGGTCGGACGTAGTAGTTATGGGTGTCGATTATCTGGTGCGCTACATTCAAATCCCCAACCAACAGCACAGGCTTTCCTTTCCCCTCCAGCGATTTCAAATAGTTGCCAAAACTTTTATCCCACGTATTCACACGGTAATCAAGCCGGTCCAATTTTTGGCCACTGTTCGGCACATACGCGTTTACCACGTAAAGAGAAGGAAGTTCTACGGTGACCACCCGCCCTTCTTTTGTAGCGATGGCATCACTCTCATACTTTTCCCCAAGCCCATACGTCACGTTCAAGACGGTGGCAGATTTTTTCGCAGAATCGGTCCCTTTCCCAGATTTTGACTTGCCCCCAAACATTGCCGTTAAAGACTGCTGCTTCTTCTTCTTCGTCTTTGTCCGAACAAACATTGCGACTCCTGCATAACCCTTTTTTTGTGGAGGTCCACTGCACGTCCAAAACTGCTCATACTCAGGCAGTAGCTTTTTCATCTCCTCTCCTATTGATTCTACGTGGATATCTTGTAACTTATGCTCCTGAAGCCCGAGCAGGTCTGGGGATTCTGTCTCTACCATATCAAGGAAAGTTTTCTTTCGCTTTTCATTGTTCAAGAGCCCTCTGAGGCCAGCAACATTTGTCGATATAATGACCAAATCCTTCTTTCCAACCTTTTCCCTCGGTATGTCCTCTTTATCAACGGTCTTGGATTTCGCGGTCTTTTTGCTCTTCTTGGCAGGACTTTTTTTGCTCGCCGAAGCTTCGGTGGACGCCTGTCGTTTCGGCATGATGTTTTGGACAGTTGATCTGAACAAACTATGGCACAAGTAGCTCTTGGTTTTAAATTGCGCAAGGTGTCGATACGAAAGCAAAATTCCACTCATAACGTTATGGGCACGTCCAAATCATACTTAATTCGACGAAGCATTTAGTTCCTTGAAATATTCTATGAAGAAGGAGATATTGATGTTCATCGAACCGAAAGAAAGCAAGAAGTCGGTCCAGTCGGTTGTTTGTTTGGTACTCTGGTGTGGGGCTGGTGAAGAATTGAGAAAAAAAATAAATTATTTGCGAAAGGATATTCCGTAATTTGTTGATTTTTTGTTTTTGTATACTATACTAATATAATTACAAGTACAATTAATTCCTATCACACAATTTCAATTTTTTTATTTATGCGCACTGTACCGACACATAGGTCGGACGGTCGGAATTTCATTTTCTTTAAAGGCCAGTAAATTTCGATCTCTTGTATTGGTCGTAAAACGATTCAAAAAATGAACGCCCGACGGCATCGTGCGTTGCAAATATTTGACGGGTTTCGTGATCGGTGCAAATACTAAATATAAAAAAAATCCCCTCTTTGATTTCTTGCTTGTTCCATATCCTCAAACCATACAGCTTCATTTGCCGGAGCACGTGTGCAACAATATAGGGCGCAAAATGCTTAAACACAGCGGCATGGTGGGATATCTCTTCGTACAATCGTCGCAAGCAGCGAACACAGGACAGAAAATCAGGGTGAATCCCGCCATCAGATGTGGAATTATTTTCAAAGAAATTAAAGATAACGTCCGTCAAGTCGCCTAAAATGGTCACGAGTTGCCCACAGCAGGCGTACACTGCACGGCTTCTATATTGCAAGGTCGACATGATCAGCGAGTACATGCTCTGTACGAACAATGTAAATTTTCCAGCAGTATTGGCATCCAAGCTGGCTTCGTTTAAAAAATGTTTCCACGAGTGTATTGACATGCCCAAGACTGAGAACATAGATGATACGTGGGACGTCGTAAGTGGCATGTGCTTGGTCCGATTAACAACGATTTTAAACACATTAAAAACAGTCTCAAAGTATTCAAAAAATTGATTGTTGCGACCACAATAGGAAGCGAAATCTCCAAGCTCTCCGATTAAATCTACCAAATGGGTGGAAATGTACTGCCAGTGCCACTCTTCAGACAACGTTTCGAACAAGACCGCCATAGACTTTGCCGAAACAACTGCAGTAGATACCTTTTCCACATGACGGTTTTCTAGCAAAGTTTTCCTAAGCAATGCCATCAGTTGGTCAAATCGTTGCTCAGAGACTGCAGCTCTACCACAGTTTCGGACAGTATCATATAAAAATTGATCTTGGACATTCGCCGATTCTTTCAAACAGTGATAAGCGCGAAAACATGCCAAGAGAATGGAGGAATACGTTTCGTTCGAGACGGTTCTGTATCGTGGCAAAGTCTTGGTTACCGACAACAAAAATGAGCACGTGGACTGTACTTTGAGGATTTGGGCACTGGAAACAACTACTTTCAGCAAGTTTGGCAAAAATGGCAGGCATTTCAGAGCTGGGCTTTCAGAGTCAACAACGGTCGATGCTACGTTGTAAAATTTCAAAACGCAAGCCACGAGCCGAAAGGCATCGTTAAGATTATCGGCGTCCGACTTGGTATCGTTGCAAAATACATCGCTCAGCTGGTTAGCAAGAGCAGCGTCTAAACGCTCAATTGTTTTACCAATTTGATAACATTTAATCTTTAAACCTTCCTCCTTTTTCCCCCTTGCACTGGCACCGTCGCTGCTGCTGTCGTCCCGTTTTTCGCGGCTGACCTTACTCACCTCACCCAAAATGATCTCATTCGAGGTCCCCAAAATCAGAAGCAATGTTTCAACCGTAACACCATCGTTGGAAGTCATCATACTTTCGTAAGAAGAAACAAGGGGGGCAAACATCGTTGAAAAATACTCTTTGGCGAACTCCAACTCCTCATCGTCTGTACTCATGCGCTTGAGTAGTTGCGAAAGAAATTTGGACGCAAAAAGCTTTGCAAGGAAGGTACCGTGTTGCAAGTCATTGGGATCGCAAGACTCAGGAAAACGATAGTGGGCCTGAAAGACTGTTATGAGCTTCACAGGAGACGTGCTCTGAAGAACAGTGCTCGGGCTTGCTTCTAGCAAGTTGAGAAGCAAGCGCAATGTTATTATCGTCAGACTTGCATCCTCGTGCAGCAGAGGATGGTTCAATATTTTAATGCTAGCCTTGCACATTTTCTGAATCGAGTCCACGGTCCAGTATTCCCACGGCATCGACGCAGCAAGCTTTAGTACTGCGATCTGTTGCTCCCTTTCAGCAACTGAACTTTTAGCAAAACGCTTGGCTTTGTTTTTTACAAATTCGTTTACTCTGGTGCACAAAATCTTTAATGTAAACCCCCGAACTTGCTGGGACTCAAAGGCATCCGAGACAACTGTGCACGTCTGAGTCGAGGCCTTGTCGGCTTGGTTTACCAAGAACGAAATCCACCAATTTGCAAATTTTTCAATCGCCGCAGAAGAAGCGTAGCGAGATATAAGGAGGATGTTATCAAAGAGAATTTTGTAAGCCGTAGGCAGCGTGGTCGAACCGGTTGGAATTTTGCTACCACTGCAAAACTGTTTCACGATTCCCGTTGCAAGTTCATGAAGTTGGTCAACGCACTCTTCGTATTGTCGTCCATTTTTCATTGAAGCCGGTATCAGCATCGCCGCACGGTTCAGCCCCCCTATCGCCCTGACAGCGAACCGGCTACGCGCCTCAAGAGACGTAGACTCATCTAATTCACTAGAGCCATTCATTTTCCCTGCAATCGCAGCAAACAAATCAACCCACTTTTTGCCAGTGAACCTGTTTAGATCGTTTTCCCCCGTCAGAATAGTACTTTGAATTGGCAAATATCTTTGGCACCTGTCCGATAAGTACATAACCGAATCCAACATCGACAAGAGCATGTCGATCGGCAAATCATTCTTCGGGCTGTTTAATCGAGGCAAGAGAAGATCGTCACGGAAAGAGCACGCCAGTTCATTAAGCAGCACTGCATTATGGTCCGCAACGACCGCAAATGAGCACATTTCATGCATTATCACAGACACAAGTAATGTCACTGCACACTTCGTTTCCAAATCATCTTCTCCCTTAAGGTATTCGTTCTGACACAACTTCCACAGGGCGGGAATTTGTGCGGGAAGGCAGCTGGACATCACCTGCCCGAGGCTAAGGCGAAACTGCCCTTGAGTAAATAGAAACAAGGAGGAACTTTGCGCACTAGCTGAGCATTTGCGAGTTATGTCAAAAAAGAGATTAAATCCACAGCTTAAGTCTCGAAGTTTCCCATAAAGCTTTAACACAGAAACTAAAAAACCAAGACAGAAAGGTACTACTTTGGTTCCCATACGATCGCACCTAGTTTGTCCGCACACAAAAATTTCAACAAGGCTGTCTTCCACCAGCCCGTGGTTTATATTGAGAAATGTGGAGTACAAAAGGAATTCCATCTCGACGTTCTTCTCCGTCAATGTAAAACTATGTGGAGACGACATGCTTAGATACGATTTGTGGTGCTGTGCAAAAAACCTCTTCAATATTTCAAACTGCGGTTTGGCAAAGTTTTGCTCACCGTACAGGTATGCTCCACTCTCACGCATTGCTTCCAAAAGTTCATTTTGGGACTCATGGGCACGATATTGCGCGGATAAGCGTTCCTCAGCGTTTGGTATGCATTCAAGGTATTGAAAATATGCTGCATTGTACAGCTCTACAAAAAAGCGAAACTCAATGCTGATTTCAGCCGCCAGATTCCCGTTCCCAGGCCGCTTCAAGTTCGTCTGATTCTCTTTCGTTTCCTTTGTTCGCTTCCACTCTTGCAAGAAAAGTTTAAATAACGAGCTGTTTCTCCATGCAAACCCATCGCAATAAACTTTTTGCAATAGGCTTGAGACGTAGCTACTTGTGACTCTTTTTCTTTTTTTCGACGCTTTACCCTTCGTTTGGTCCGTACTATTTGGTTGCGCTACCAAAGCGTTCTCCTTTACAAAATGGTCAACTACATGGAAAGACGAAGGGTAGGACGACAAGTGCGATCGAGAAAATAGCGCATTGGTGATCACTTCGCCGAGAATCTTTTTCAATTTCTGTACTCCCTCAATGTTTGGAATCAAACTCATTATCGGGCCGAGCAAATGATCTACAAAAGTAGTGAAAGTCTTTTTCTTATTTGCTTGCTCGTATACAAGGTTATTCAAAATGGCAAACATGGTGTGCAGCAAAGCTATGGAGGGCTCATCCTCCACCACGTTACTCCCTTTCTTTAGACTAGTGAATACCACATTGGCGACTTTCGCAAAAGCCAAAAAATTAGGGCGAAAGTTCACCTTTCGCTCCAAAAACATGCTTGTAAGAACATTCGATATCTCTGACTTCGTTCCTAACCCAGCGTCGCACGACAAAGTTACCGCTTTCAAGACTGTCTCAGCTGCGGCTTTTGGTAAAGCTGAAACCACTTTCTTTTCGCCTCCCTCAGGTTCAGACCCAGTCAAAGCTCGGTTGATTATATTCCAAATAAGAGGCTCACTTGCATATGTTTCAAGATTATGACACGACCACTTCAATATTTCGTCATTCAACAAAGATATTGCAACGTATTCGACGCATTCCGCACGCCCTTGAACGTCGCACAATATTTTTTCGATGGACCCTAAAGGAACAGGATGTGTCGCTATCGCGGTTGTCCACTCGGCCCCCAAAGCCGCGGCAGTCAACGTAGTTTGATCCATTCGCAAAAACAGGTAAAACTTTCGCAGCCCAACTATTCTTTCCTTTTCCACCACGGTATCAATATAATGATTCATAAATTTCTAGTACTTTCTTCTCATCAGATATATGCTATCAGATGACATTATCCACTCTATCATACGAGACAAACACTTATTATAATAATGGTGACGGTTTTGTTGACGGTGATATTTATTTTACTACCACTAAGCTATCTCTCCCCATCCTCCTGCTTTTCTTTTATCATCATCTTCTTCTTCTTCTTCTCTCTCGCGCTATTATTTTTTTTTGTGGTGGGGCGACGAGGAAATAGACACAACAGAGAAACAGAAGAATTGAACACAAAACCACATCAGAAAAACTTCTTCTCCAAAAATCTAAATTATAATAATAGGATTGACAACTAAATAATAATACAATATTTGTACTTATTAATTGTCAGTCCTATCAAACACTCCCTTGCTAGAACGATACCGGTACCGTACCGTTATTTAATATATCCTCGTAAAGCTAGACACTATAGGTAGGAATAAAGTATAATTTATTCAGCAGCGCAGCAGCATGCATGCAGTCCTTTTTTATTACATTACATCATTCATCATCATCATTTTTTAAATTCAACGACAAAAGCCGTTTCCCTTTCGGGCGTTGTTAGATATAGAATTACAAATGCAAATGAAGGGCAACAACCAGAAGTGTGCAGAAAAGTTGAACTATTCTGGGCACGTCTTAGAACTTGGGCAAAAATAGAAATCCCAGTCGCCTCGGAAGTGGTTCATTAAGGACAACGGTATCTCTTCAGGTCAACAGATGGACTTGGAAGAACGCGATGGCAACCCTGTTAATAGAAAGGAGAAGCCGGGCTGCTTAACATATTTTTTTGCTTTGCTTTATTTGTCAGTATTTTCAGCATCATTATTCGTTATTTTCGAAGTCTACGCACAGCATGGATTGTATAGCAAAAGACATCCCCTTAGGGGATCGAACTATAATTTTTCTACTTTCAAGAAAGGTAGGACACTGGGTACTGCTCACAACAACATGATTTGGGGCAACATTCGTTCAGTACAATACTGGGAAGACACAATGGACATTGCCGGTGAAGACGACACAGGTTTACCTGGATCAAAGTCGTTTGAGCAGTATGCACAACAGGCTGCACAGGAGGAATGCTACAGTGGATTTCGTTTGGAAATGCAGCCTGGTTCTTTTAAAGGTCTTTGCTACCATAGGCCAAATCCAGAGGGGAGTCCAGTCGACAGATATACTATTGCTGACGGGGTAAACCTCCTGAACCCTGCGCAGTACGGGGATTACAAAACACCCACCGAAGAAAGGGCTGCCCTAGAAGCATCTGGCAAAGAATCGGCGCTGAACAGACTCGCGTATTATGATTTTGCGGGGGCAGAGCAATACTGCATAAAGTGTTGTGATGAGTCAACTATGGAAATGGATCCTGAAGTGGGACTGCTGGCAACCACCTGGGATCTTTTGTGCGAAGATAAAGAAGGCGGGCAAATTCAAATCGCCAAAGACTTGCATGCTTACGAAAAGGGATATGAGTTTCTTTTCTTCGATTTTAAGAACACCGGGATGTTTAATAATCCTCTGGATGTTACACACGAGGCAGGGAATGTTCATTTTATTAAATGCAGTCCTGACTTGTTGGGCTTGCCGGAAAGTGACAAGCTTCGTTCCATGCAGGGGTACCACTTAAAACTATGGGTAGAGTACGACAACCACTTCCTGCAACAGCTAAAAAGCGTCGTCAAGTGTGAAGTTTATCCTATATGGGAAGTTCAATTGCCTGGGAACCCTTGTCGACAAAACGATCAGACGGGTTGCCTCTACAACGAAAAAATCACAATGTATAGGGTAAAGAAGATGACTTGGGCGACGTGGTTGATATGGCTTCCAGTCTCACTTATGGTCTGCGGGTACTGCATGTCTTGTATAGTAGGATATGCAGGTGGGTGGTGTTTTCATTGGTGTGACCGTTCTTCCGGAGTTAGTTGGTGCCCAAAAAACATGCCCAGATAAAACAAGAGTTTACATACGATACTTTGTGATTATAAAAGAGATAAATTTTTACTTTTTATTTTTTAATCTGCGACTTTCTCCTCCTCCATAATTTCGACCTGCTTTTCAATCTCTGCAGCTTTTGATTTTGCTTCTCGTTCTTCTCGTTCATGTTGTTCTATCTCTTTGCTTCGACTTTCATCAGGTAAGCCTTCGACTTCTGCATCCTGTTTCACCGATGCAATCATTTTTTTCTTCATTATAGTCGACATTCTTGCTTTATTTCTCCATTTGTTTGCCAAAGTTTGTAACTTCAACTTCTTTATGTCTACTAGCAACCCCATTCTTGCGAGCGATTTGTTGCGAAACTGATCGGCTTCGGAGCCAGGCTTCGCCGCAGGCCTATACTTCTCAAATATTTTATCGTACATAGGATCATCGTTCGATTCTAACAATTTCTGTATGGCACGCTCTTCTGACAGAAACGTCAAACCGGTACTCGGAAGCCATGATGTGCGATTTACTTCTACGTGACTATCAAGCCTGTCAATCTCTTCCATTGCATACTTCGCATCGTTTAAGTTATTTGACGCTGTTTCACCGTTGTACTCCCCCCACTCGCTGTAAACCTTGCGCATGTCAACAGTGCTAGAGGAAGCGTTTTTGTTGGTGTCGGTAATTTTTTTATTTGTGTTCGCTATGGAGCGTTGACTTAGCATTCTCCTAATTGCGAAAGGCTCACCTATTTGTATCAGATAAGTTGAGAAATGTCATGGATCGATCCTGAGCCCTGAGCTCTCATGTGATTGTTTTTATAGATGGTTGACTCCTCCTCGTAGACCGGTATAAAATATTGTAGTACAGTATAGGTTAATTACCAGTATTTGAGACACTTCACAGCAGTTATTTTTTTCTCCTGAGTCGTGCGCGGCCTCTAACGTACTCTCGTGCGAGTCTTCGTAATAATTGACAGTATAGAAATAACTACAAAGAATAATAATATTTAATAATGTAAAAAATAATAACAGGAACAAAATGGGAAAGTGTCGCCTGTACTCCTCGTATACGAAGCTAGCACACAAATATTTGTCTACGTACTACTGACATTATACTGTATTTAAATTTCCAAGAAGATAAGTCTTCTAACCGCATCCTTCGATTTGATCAGTTTTAGTTTACCGGTGCAGTTATTAGACGACTACGGTACGTACGTAGGTATACTACTATATAATTTAACCAGGTACAGGCCACAGACAAGGAAATGTATTAATAATAAGGGTACAGTACCGTACCGGTATTACTTAAGGCAACCGTTCTTGTAGTATGAATACGGTGACATGTACAACATTCTCTCTTGTCTCCTGGCTGCTCGTTGTTGGGTCTTTTTTGAAGAACAAAACTGCAATGCAGCAAAAAAATCATCGGAGGCTTTTCAACACTTGAGGTCACTTAAAATTTGCAGGCCTATCATCTGTTATAAAAAGAAACAAAACAAGATGCCAATACAAGAAGCAAATAGTCTGCTCTTAATCGAAGTTATTGCATATGGACGTCTAGATATTTTGAAAAATGTATCAGAACAGTAGTTCAGTTATGTCTCGCACTGACTCAGGCTTAACCAAGAACGTGCGGGCTGTACCTTTCAAGCCTGGCCCTGATCAAAAACTCAATAGAAAACCCTCGCCAAGAAAGTCTACTTTCATTTACAGAAAGCACAAACCACCGGACAAAAAGCTTATTTTTAGCCCACCCGCATTTGTCAATATGGCCAGCTATAGTTTAGAGCAGCCTCTATTACCCAGCTCAGTTCAGGACGACGTTACTTCTCCCATTAGAAAGTCCGAGAAATC
>JACLAC010021614.1_pt1 | contig 11375 bp, 9 predicted proteins | sample 8027881 | NCBI WGS metagenome assembly JACLAC01 (sample SAMN15725517, study PRJNA655200) | protist metagenome | isolation source: fluorescence activated cell sorting (FACS) single amplified genomes of... | place: Spain: Blaines Bay Microbial Observatory, Mediterranean Sea | collected 2016-01-19 | reverse complement strand
GCGTTTGGGTGGGCACTCGGTCCGATGGTCGGCGCCTATACGGGCTCAGCATGGGGGTTTCGCGCTGTATTTTTCATCACTGCCGTGTTTTTTGTTCTGGTTGCGGTCTGGACTTGGCACTCCATGGCCAATATAGATCTCGAAGAGCCGTCACGGCGCGCCTGGCGCTCTGCGCTCACCAAGCGTTTGGCTCAGCGAAGGGAAAGGAAACTATAGAGGTGAAAACGAAAGTGCTGGTTGATGCACATGCATATGCTCTGGAGGCCGATCTCGAACGCCTGGGTCAGATTGCAGAAATCGTTGCGGTCGAAGAGAATCTGTCCGAAGGCGAACTGATTGAAGCGTTGGTGGGTTGCCGGGGTTTGATTCGCCTGGGTGGAAGAATTCCCGAACTGACGGCGGCCGTATTTGCCGGAGCACCCGATCTAGAGATCGCAGGGGTAACGGGAGACCGCTTTGGCACCGGTATAGACCTCGAAGCGGCCTGGAAATGCGGAGTGACGGCCGTCGATACCGACAATATCGCCTCGGCCGCACCAGTGGCCGAATGGGACCTGGCTCTGATTCTTCTTTGTTTGCGCAATGGAGCGGCAGTCTACAGGCAGATGATTGAGGGAAGTGAAAGGTGGGCTCTGGCAGGAAACGAAGACTATGTGAACGGTGAATTGACCGGGAAAAAAATCGGGTTGATCGGATGCGGTCATGTCGGTCAGCGATTGGTCCAATTGTTGGTCCCGTTTCGCGTCGATCTCCGCGTTGCGGATCCCTATTTATCAGCCGAACTCGCCGACGAATTAGGCATTGTGCAGGGCGAATTGGAAGAAGTTCTGGCACATGCCGAGATCTTGGTAGTCCAGGTTCCACACACTCCTATAACTGAGAAGATGATCGGGGCGCGGGAACTGGATCTGCTCGGCCGGGGGCGAATACTCATCAATTGTAGCCGTGGTCCAGTTATAGACTACGTCGAATTGACTAGGCGCTTAGAAGCAGGTGAATTGATCGCTGGTCTCGATGTCTTCGATCCCGAGCCACTACCCAAAGAGAGCCGTTTGCGCCATTTGCCCAACGTATTTATAAGTCCTCATATCGCCTGGTATGCGCCGGCAGGTTTCCGCCGTTATTTTTCAATCATGGTCGATGAATTCGAGCATTTTTTCCACGGACGAGAACTGCGCTTTGAACTGACGCGACGGATGGTTGATATCCGGCACGGCCGCATATGAGAAGGGGCAGGCCCAAAGGGCCTGCCCCGGTAAAAAACGATGAGCAGTGCGTTGTTATTTGCTTTTTTTCGCGGTGCCCTTGCGTCCGGGAAAGGTCAGTTCGGCGATGCCCGATTTGTCGAGTTCGCCCAATCCCAGCTTCTTCATCTTCTCATACTGGCCCTTGGTCGCTCGGGCCAGAGGCAGATTGAGTCCAGCTTCGCGGGCCAGTTTGAGCGCGATGCCCGAATCTTTGGCCGCGTGATCGGCGGAGAAATAGCATTCGTGGTCGCGAATGACCATGTCTTCGCCATCGGTTTCCAAGACTCGCGCGTTGGCTCCGGTCTGAGAGAAGACATTCATCAAGACTTTCAAGTCCAGACCGAGCGCCTGGCCTAAACCCAACCCTTCGGCGAGTCCCGCGGTGTTGATATTCATGACCATATTGACCAGTGCTTTAACCTGGGCGGCCTGTCCCGCGGTGCCGATATAGCGCAAGTTAATGCTCAATGCTTCGAGGATCGGCCGGACCCGGTTGAAGACGCTGCGTTTGCCACCGCACATCAGGTAGAGTGTTCCCTGGCGCGCTTGGGTAATGCTGGAGGCCATGCAGCCTTCGAGCGACGAAGCGCCGACCTTTGCGGTGCGTTTTTCGACTTCTACGTGCGTGGCGGGTGAGATCGTGGCGCAGTTGATAAACGTTGTGCCCTTGGCATTTGTGAGCAACGAGTCGCCGGAGGTGGCGAAGATCGAGCGCATTGACGCGTCATCGGTAACTACGGTGATGACCACATTGGCACTGGCGCTGATCTCGGCCAGCGTTTTGGGTGCCGCGCAGCCGAGTTCTTTGGCCAGGTTTTTGGCCGAACGGGGATGGGCATCAAATACGGCGGAAATGCTAAAGCCTTTGTCGGCGAGATGGCGGGCCATGTTGGCTCCCATGCGTCCGACGCCGACAAAGCCGATCTGAAAACTCTTTTGGTCCTTTTTACGGGTGGCTGATTTCTTCTTTGCCATGTTGCGCTCCTGGTTGGTTGGAAGTAGCAGGCCAAGTAAACAATGGCCAAGAACATACTGCGAGCGATTGAGATATTCAACTCTAAATTGTCAAACGAAACCAAAGCAAAATTGCTCAATAGTGCGCGATGTTTGATATATTGGCTACGGTGCTTCTGGTTGTTGCCTATGGTATTCTGGTATGGACTTTTGTGTGGATCGCCCGTTTGTTGGCCCACCACTCAGGAGCTAGGAAGCGTAGCAGTGAAAAAGTATCCACCCCGCCGGATCAAGCGGATGAGATGGGGAATCGAGGGGGATTAAAGGTCGTTTGGGGTCGGGGGTACGGTGCTAATTACGGGTTGCTACTTGGGTTGCTGTCCTGTGCCCTGTACTGGTTGTCGCCGCTCATTGTTGCGTTGCCCCTTGTTGGTGTTTTTTTCAGCGCCAGAGCTATAGTAAACGGGGTGCGCCATTTTCGCATCGTGATCTGGCGGGGAATTATCGGGCTGCTGCTAAATATGGCTGGATTGGTGCTTCCGTTTTTAGTTGTACTGAAGATCGTTCCCACGCCGATTTGAACTTGCTGGACTCGGAGAGCCTCAAGTCGTAGTTTTGTCGAGATTAAGGAGGTGGACGCTTATGAAAACGGGTATCACCCAGATCGTCTTGGGAGAAATGTCGCTCGACGACACCCTGACTCTGTGTCAGGAAGCGGGCTATGAAGCAGTGGAGTTGGTTTTTGCCGAGGGCAAGGATCTATATCCGGAAATGAGTGCCGATGAGCTCGATCAAGTGGGCTTGCACTGTGAGGGGGCTGATGTCGAAATCGCTAGTGTCATAGTCTGGTACCAGGAACGCGGCAACCTGCTCAGTCGCGATGGGGACGAGCGCGAAAAGTGTTTGAAATGTCTGCGGCGTTCGCTCGAAATCGCTGGAGGGCTCGAAGTTGATGGAGTACTCTTACATCCGGGGTCGCTGACGGTGGAGGGCACCTATCAAGAGGCTTGGAACGACTTGCGCGGTGCGCTGGTTGATGTGGCTCCTCTGGCAGAGGAGATGGGTGCGGCGATCGGTTTGGAAAACGTCTGGAACAAATTCCTGCTCAGTCCGCTCGAAGCGCGGCGATTCATCGATGAAATCGGTAGCGAATGGGTCGGAATTTACCTCGACACGGCCAATATGATGGCTTACGGATATCCTGAACACTGGATTCGAGAATTGGGCGAATGCATCAAAAAGGTACACTTCAAAGATTTCCTTCGTGGCGAGCACCGTTTTGTCAACTTACTCGATGGTGACACCAACTGGGCGGCAGTGATGGCCGAGTTACGGGCAGTGGGGTACGATTCGACGCTAATCCACGAAGTGGGCGGCAGCCGCGAGGAACTCGTCGATTTGGGTGAGCGGATGCGCGAGATTGTCGCACTTTAGAAAGGGGATATAAAACCGATGATACACAAAGTCAATTGGCGAGATGTCCAACCCAAAATAGCCCATTTGAGTGCTGTGCATTGGGGCGGCTATCGCGACTGGGAACGCGATGATGATCCGGATGAGCGGAATCGCCTGCAGCGACTGCAAGGTTTTGCCCGTCACGCGTTGCAGGGGCGCAAGACTTCGGACTACCACCAGCACCAAAATCTCGAGCAGGTGTATTACGTTCTTTCGGGCAGTGGCGAAGTGCTCTTTGGTGAAGAGAGGTTTCCAGTACAGGATGGCGACGCGATTTACCTGCCGCCGGGTATTCATCATCAGATGTTTAACGATATGAACCAGGCTTGGCTCGAGCACCATGTGATAAGCCAGTCGGTTGAGGGCGAGGGTGGAGAATTCGCAATTCGCAACTGGCGCGATGTTCCGGCGCAGGGCGATGGTGAGGGGGCAATGCGCTGGCATCAGTTGGGAAGGGTCGGTGAAAGTGGGGTGGGCTTCACGCGAAGTCTCGAATTTATTGACCGAGAGTCGGTGCAACCTCGTGGCCAAACCACTGCACGGTGCTACGATGATATCGAGCAAGTCTACTACGTGCTGGAAAACAATGGTGTCCTAGAGGCTGATGGGAATGAGTTTGAGATCCAGGAAGGGGATATGATTCACGTGCCCGTGAAAACTCAGTACACGATCCACAACCCGCATAAGGACTGGCTATCCTATATGATTATGGCCGCTTGATCGGAGGATTCGAGATGGTATTAGAACGCGAATTGCACGCGAGTTTGAAGGCGATGATGGAGGCCATTGATACGGGCCAGACCGGGTCGATCGCGACCCATGTGCAGCGGATCGACGAACTGGGTCAGGCTTATTACTGCTTGCCGCCGCGCATCGGGCGTCTCCAGCCCAGAGGGCAAGTGAAACAATTCCCAGGCAATCGGATGCTCAATCGCCTGACCGACTTCCAGATGGACCCAGGGACTTAGAAGCTCGAGTTCAGTGTAGTCTGCACAAGTATAGACCTCCGCGCTCAACCCCCCATCCGGGTAGCGCTGAGTGGCATCGCGGCGGAAAAACTCGACCATCGCTACTTCACCTACGATACCGGCGAGCCAGCGATCCGAGTCGGCACCGGTCTTCTGCGGCTCCACAGGATCGGGCACGAAGATTCCGATATCACCCTTGATCGTGAAATTGTCCATTGCCGTACTCTCGGCAAAACCAAAGGGGTGATAACGCAAATCGAAGTGGCTGTGGGGATTGAGCGGATAGAAGGTCTGCCCCGGCGGCTTGATCTGGGTGACATTCCAAATCGTATAGCGCAGCGGCTCGAGTTCTTCATTGGCCGCTTTGGCCATTTTTTCGACCCGCTGGCGAATCTCCACGCGCGTGCCCTGGGTAGCCAGACGGATCTCGCGCACGCTGCGAGCTCCGTTATACTCGCTCAGTGGACTGGTGATCACGACCCCATCGGGGAGTAACTCAGCCTGGTGTACTCCGCCATCGAAGGCGGGATCGGGCGGCCAGGAAAAACCGTTAATCCTGGCAAAATCGCTCTGTTGGTTGGGCCAGACTTTGTCGCCGCCGAAATTGGTCCAGACATATTGACCCTCGTCATCGATACTCGGTTTTCCATCGGGCAAAACTTGGCCATGGTACTGAGGATCCGACCACAGGATATTCTCTCCATCGACAAAACCATAGTGCATTATGCGACCCACCGCCGGTACCACAACTAAGCGTACCTCGCCGTTGTTGATTTCGATCGAGTGCTCCCAACCCAGGTATTCGACCTGATCGACCTGAACTTCCGCCATGAGTGGAAGAGCCAGATGTACAAAGAGCAGACCACTAGCGAATAATCGCATCAGACCACCTCTTATCTAAGAGCAGAAACACCGCCGCCTTTGAGAGCACGGGCGACCTCTTGCTCAACATCGTCCCGCGTGACCATCGTCGTATCGCCGATGCATTCCTGAACTAGGATCCCGTGGGCAGCCCCCCACTGGACTGCATCGGCAACTCCCCGTCCATCGAGTAGCGCTGCAATAACGCCCGAGGCAAAAGAATCGCCGCCGCCGGTCCGATCGGCGATCTCGATATTCTCGCGCACCGCCGCCTGATGAATCTCGCCGGCCTCGACATCGAAAAGAACGGCACCCCAGTTGATTCGATCGGCCGAAAGTGCACCGCGCAACTGAGTACCGATATACTTGAGGTTCGGATAGTCATTGGCAACCTGGTGCAACATTTTAGTATAGATCTCGAGCCACTCGTCGAAGCTCGCGTCCTTGGCCACCTTATCGGTTTCGTAGCCCAGCGCATCGTCGAAGTCGTCCTGGTTGCCAACCAGGAATTCGACCTCTGGCACGATAGAGCGGTTGATATCGCGAGCGCGCTCCTTATTCGGTTCGACCTTGGAACGATAATTGAGATCAAAGGAACGACCAGCCCCGTATTCGCCGGCTTTGCGCATCGACTCCAGAGCTAAATCTGCAGTCTTCTGCGAAAGCAGAGTGTAGATTCCCCCAGTACTGTACCATCTGGTACCCAATTCGCCGAAGAGATAATCCCAATCTACATCCCCCGGTCCGACTTCTCGCACCGGAGTGTGAGCACGGTAGTATTCGGTCACTGAGGGCAAGACCCCCTTCCCGGCCCAGGTAAAGTTGATACCATTGTGCAGGGTTCCCCTGGCATCAGTACTGAACGCGCCTTTGCCTCCATTGTCAAACCAGATGATATGGTTCGTATCGAGCCCGGCTTCGCGCAGTTGATTCTCGATATTGCGACCGATTCCGTCATCGACCAGAGCCGTAACCACTGCGGCGCGTAGGCCGAAGCAGTAACTCAGCCCTTCCGCAACATTGGTCTCGCCCCCGCCATGCCAGATCCGAGCAGTGCGTGCCCGAGCAGTCGGGACTTGGCCGGGATCTATACGCATCAGAATTTCGCCCAGCGAAATTGCATCGTAACGGGCCTGATCCGCGTTCTTCAGTGTCATTGCCATGGTATTTTATTTCCTCTTTTGGTTCTGTTTTTTTAAAGAGTCACTTTGACCTGAGCCCTGCGGGCTATCGACTTCTCCAACGCTTCGAGGACCGCCACCGGACCCAGCATCGTCTCGTCGGTTTCACTGGTCTTACCGGTGCGAAACATCCGACAAAAATCGCGAATACCGGTCAAATAGCTGCTGGAGTCGGAGACGATGGGCTCGTCGAGGCGCCCTTTCTCACCAATCGCACTCAAATGAAACGCTGCTGAGGCACCACCGACTATATTCATAGTCGCGACCATTCCATTGGCATAGGCGATCTGGGCGGTATGGTTTTGCCTTTTCCCCCTACAGACATCGACGTGGCTGATATCGTAACCCAGCAATCGCAGGATCATATCCACCTGGTGGATCCCATAGAAGAAAATCCCGCCCCATTTGGATTTTATATCGCAAGGTCCGGTAGCGACTAGTGATTGGATGGTGCCAAGGTCGCGCATCTTTTTGGCAAAGGCTTTATAGGAAGCCTGTTTGGGCAAGGTCGAGAAAGAACAGACCGGAACCCCCAATTCCCTAGCCCTATTCAGGAATCGCTTGCCCTCCGCTTTTCGATACGAAAACGGCTTGTCGATAAAGAGCGGGATCCGTGCTTCGAGCAAGGAACTGGCTGCCGGCAGGTGATACTTGCCGTGCCGGTGGTCGACGCAGGCCGCATCTACCTCGCCGATCAGGTCTTCAGGTCTTTTGACGATATGAGGAATCTGACCCGCCGCAGCGGCCACTTCTGCAAATGCCTTTGTTTCACCCCAGACATGGGTCACCCGCACTCCTCTGACCCTCTTCTCCACATTGAGCACTTTGGCAATCGCGGCAGTATGGCTGTTTTCAGCCCCGATAATTCCGATATTCAACATAATAGGTTAGGCCTCCTCAAATGGCCATAGTTTCAATACGGTTTTGCCCAGCACCCACTCCAGATCCTCCGGTGCGATGAATTTCATTTCGTCGCGAACCACGCTCAGCGCCTGGGCATACTCGGCTTTCGAGAGACACACCGGCCAATCCGTTCCCCACATGATGCGCTCCGCTCCGAAGTTCTGATATACTTCTTCGACCATTCCATGGGTGTCGGCCCAAGGGTAGCCCTCTTTGGAAATCGACCAGGTGTGGCTGATCTTGACATAGGTCCGCGGATATCGAGCCATATCCATGAGCAATCGGCGCTCCTCAGGAGCGCCAGAGTGGGCATCGGCCATATGGTCGATGCAACAATCTACATCGGGATAACGTTCGAGAATCCGCGCCAGATCCGGCATCCGACCAGGACCTGTCAGAATCAGCATCGGAACCCCCAGATCCTGAGCCCGAGCGAATATCGGATCCATTCCCGGACCTGAGAACCAATCGTCCGACGCATCCCGTGCTGGACTCAAACGCATGCCGTGGATCCCGTGTTCTTCTTTCCACATCGACATATGATCTGCTGCGGCCGGATCTTCGGGATTGATTCGCCCTACGGCCATGAAGCGATCCGGATATGTTTTAATAACGTGGGCGATATAGCTGTTGTCCCAGCGATAATGGATAACCTGCACCAGTACGGTTTTTTCTACCCCATTGGCATCCATCAGTGCCAAAAGGTCCTCAGCCGTATGGTCTTCAGCCGGGGGATTGGCGTTTTCATCTGGCCATGGAAAAGCCGGATCGTTGATCCACACGTGTACATGGGGGTCAATGATTCGCATCATATTCCTTTCAATTAAAGAGGCAAGACCTCAAGATGCTCAAGAGCTGTGCAGATGTCAATACGCGGTACTAATTCAGCGAAAATCGCGAATAAAGTGCGAGGCGTAGGAACGAAATTCCTTGCGGTTTAATACGTGGAATCGGCGCAGGCGATCGACGGTCGAAGCCGAAAATCGCTGCAGGGGTAAATAAACCAGTTGACGCTGAAAGCGACGAGCGAGTTGACGCCAGGCGATCCTCGGAGCCTCAGGAGCGACGAGAACTACCCTTTTGTGTTGGGAGTGCAAGAGCGCACCGGCTAAAAGTCGCTCCTCCAGGGACTGGCAAAATGCCAGTCGGGGATCTCGCCAGAGATCGGGGATCGGACGTGGTGGAAAGAGAAAGAGGCAACCGCCGTAGAGGGCTTGGCCAATTCCCGGCCCCACCATATTATCGAGAAAAGAGGTCGAGTAAAAGGCCAGTGTCGACTCTTCCTGATGTTCGGCGTACCAAGTGCTGCGCCAGGTATAGCGGGCAGGGTCGGCCGGACTGTCGAAAAGGAAAACAACGACTTCGATAGAACCGCGAGATGGAGGCATCTCCTTAACGTACAGGTCTCCGCTATGCCAATTGCGCAGGGTTTCGCGGATATCCAAACCATCTTTGAGCGAGGCTTGAAACTTCTCTACCCTGGCCAGATCCTCGCCTATCACCTTCCGCGCCTCCTGCCGCACATGCTGTTGGAAGCTTTCGATCCGCTCATCCTCTGGTGGATAAGAACACTGGCCATAGGGATCCCATTGCTGGCTCCATTGCTCTTTTTCTTTCGCTGGCGGCTCAAGAGTCAAAGGCAAATGCCGCCAGACCCTGGGCACACCCTGAAGTCTGTTTTTACAGGCGTGGATGTCTCCGTCTGCATCGACTAGTTGTCCCAGACCAATGCTGATATCATCCTCGTCGGAGCCGAGCCGCTGCAGCGGATACTCGCAGGCGGTTTCCAGCAAAGAAAGTGCAAAAGCATCACCGACGACTTGTTTCGATCCCACTGCCAGGTTGTAGAGATCGGGAGTCAGGCGATTATCTATAACCGTCAAGTTGCGCACGTAGCGCAAGAGGAGTTCCAGACGCTGCGGCGTCAGCCAGTGATCTTCCAGTTCCTGCGCTGCGGCCCAACGGTCACGAGCGGCCAGGAGCAAGGCCTTGACCCCGTCAATCGCCAGCGTCGTATCAATTAGTAATTCGGCACGACGGTGTTCGTATAGAGCACTAATAAAAGGCAGTTCACCAAGAACGAAATAGAGCGATTCCTCGGCGACCCGATACAATTCGGGCATCGTCTGCCCGATGCCGTGCTGGAGATAGGGCGCACGTGCTTGATAGGCCTGGCGAATCCAGGGCCAATCGGCCACAGAACAGACAAAGACCACCCGTTGGTACTCGAGTTCGAGCCGGTGCAATTCATAGGCCATACGGCAAATCCGCAGTAGCCTTTGCTCGCCCTGCTCCGGCTTCGGTAGAGCCGGCAGCAAGGCGGCAAGGAATTTTTCTAATTCTACGGCTTTTAGCGCATAGGGATCGGGAAGCACCAATCCCTGTTCCTCGTAGACATCTACCTCCAGATCGACATAGGCTCGATCTATGCCCGACTCCATAGCCGTGCGCACAGCAGTTATCACTCCCTGACAGGGATCAATGGGCACGAAGTTGTAGTCGCCGGCCAGTGAAATTTCGCGTTGCAACACCACCGAGACTTGCGGCAAACGAGCCACGCCCTCTTCGACCGCGACGGCTACCGAGGGCGGCAGCGCCACTGCAACGCAATCGGGTTCTAACTCACTTAGTCTCCGGCGGGTTTCGAGCGCAAAATCGCCGCTACCGTAAATAATCGGCAAGACTCCAAGACGCGGGCTTAGATCGAGTACCGGGTTCGGCTTCAACGAAGTGCCCTCCATCCTACTAGCCATCTTCGAGATGAACCGCGACAACCAGCAAGAGCGTATAGGCAGCAATCAATTCCCTTGCGATCGAGCGCCTCTCGGCCATCGCTTTCGAACAACCACCGCAAAAATAGTAACCGGTATTTCATCTCAAAGGGTTATCGTCGTCCTTGCCCGGGTGCAGCGGGTCGTCCTCTTCGAAAAAGAAATCCTGAAGATCCATGGAGGGCAAGGATTGCCCTAGGCTCTGCTGGCGCTCGGCAGCCAGGCGCTCGAGATCGGCAGCCTCCGGACCCAACACCCGCGCTAAGGCCTCACCCCAAGCCCGGTCTATCGAAAGCGGATGTTCATCGTCCTGCGCCAGTCGCTTGAGCGCATAGCGAACCATATGAATACCGTCGCGAGGCGAGAAATCGAGATCCAATTCGTGAGCGCGCTGCAAAAAATCAACGGTGATCTCCAATAGATCCGCTTCGGCAAAAGGCAAATGGTAGTGCAGAATAGCCATCTCGTCCTGGCGACTGGGGAAGCCGATATCCAGAGTCGGTTGCAAACGCGAGAGGATATAGTCGGGTACTTCATAGGTCGACTCGTCGTCGTTCATCGTCACCGCAGCGCGAAAATCGGGATGGGCCTCGATGGTAATCCCCGCGATAATCGATTCGATATAGCGACGGTGGTCGAGAAGCGGCGCAAGCGAAGCCCAACTCTTCTCGTTCATGCGATTGCCCTCATCGAGGATGCAGACTCCGCCTTTCAGCATCGCCGAGACCAGTGACGAGGCGTGATAGGCAATCTTACCCGATTCGGCCAATACGGGAGTCACCAGCAAATCTTCGGGCCGGGTATCGCTGGTGCACTGATATATGAAGAGCGGCTGATTGCGGCGGCGAGCCGCAGCCATCGCCAGGGTAGTCTTACCGATACCAGGTGGCCCCACCAGCCGTGGCGAGAGAGGTAAATCCCCCTCGCCAAGTACCAGCCAACACGCTAAAAGCTCACGCAGAGTCTCTGTCTGGCCAATCCACTGGTGTTCGCCTGAAATCGACGGGCTCAATGCCAACTCGACTCCGCTTACTC
>JACLAC010005912.1_pt1 | contig 11377 bp, 10 predicted proteins | sample 8027881 | NCBI WGS metagenome assembly JACLAC01 (sample SAMN15725517, study PRJNA655200) | protist metagenome | isolation source: fluorescence activated cell sorting (FACS) single amplified genomes of... | place: Spain: Blaines Bay Microbial Observatory, Mediterranean Sea | collected 2016-01-19 | reverse complement strand
CGGGAAGATGCCACAAATGCTCTGGGCATTTAAGCAGTAGTTTCTTGTTTGGAGCGCTTTGCTGTAACGCTTGAAGCTGCAACCGATAATAGCCATAGCTGCTGAGCATGTCGTGTTTTAATATCCAGCTCTCATATGCTTTAAGCTCACATGCAGAGGCGAGAACGAGTGTTGTTAATTGATTCAGAAAAAGCCTCCAGCACTCATCTGGAAGGAGGGCTCCAACGGCATGAATCTTTTTCTGCTCTGGTGCTGAAAAGTAGAGCATTTGAGTGATGATATAGGCGGCGAACTTCTTGCTGATGTTCGAGCCTGGTGTAGGAAAAAGGAGCTCCCACAGCTGTAGGTTACGCCTATCTTCAAGCAGACCTAAAATATTCTGTAGAGCAGTGGTTCCTGTTCGAGGTAGACCGACAATAAAAATAGGCTGAACAACAGGTTGATGAGCTATTTCTGGATGCTCTTTTACAAACTGTGTGAGCTTTAGCCGATTGATCAGGCTCCGCTTTATTTCTGTATAAAGATGATTCTTTGCAACAGGAGAGAGATCTTTTTGAACGATATTGTTCAGTAAAATGGTGAGCGGCTCAATGAAGTCCAGATCTCCAAAATCAGAAAGGTGAGCCTGTTTTTTAGCTTGTTTTAAGAGAGCATCACGGTCGAAATTATAGAGACTATAGCCCCATTGTTCAAGCCTAAGGAGCAGGAAATTCGCCAGCTGAATGGAAGAGCGAATTTTTGATGATTGGATGGTAAGTGCCATGTTCAGCTCAAAATAGCAGTCAGCTTGTCCTAAGCAACCACTAGCTAGGGTGAGCTTCATCATATCTTATCACCCTTACTGAAAACATCATTGGATAGATAAAATCATTTTTCTAAGCTCGATTATGAGGGCTTTGATGAAGAAAAATGCTATAGAAATGAAGGACAAATGAGGGTGCTGTTATGCTTTTAAACTCTGTGCTTGCTGCCGTTTTTTTCGTGGGACCTGTCGGGTTGATGGGGTGTACATATGTTGGAGATATCTCTGGCTATGTTGAGGATAAGGACCGGCCTGCTGCGAACAGTAATCGAAATTTTGGGATCAATGGTGCTACCTTACGTGTCTATTTTAAGGAGCCTGAATCAGCGTCAGATCCCGATTTTGAGCTCGAAACGGCGACCTACAACAGTGGCTCTGCAGATGGTTATTACTTTCAACAATTGGCATGGAAATCGGTAATTGGAGATTTTAACAAAGACCGTGACAAGAAAGACATCTACATCGGCTTAACCCATCCCAACTATCTTCCGATTGTGGTTCCTGTCTACGAGGTTCTCTCTAAAACCACCAATATTCTTCCCAATATTCGTTTGACGAGTGTTAAATTTGAAGTTGAGGAAATAAAAGGAATGGTAGAGACCGCGAATGGCCCTGAAAATGGTGTTCGCGTTGTACTTCGGCTGGATGGTACAGAGGCACCGAATGTTGACTATGTGACTGAAACCATGACTGTTGATGGCTCTTCGGGAATGTATCAGTTTATGGAGGTCGAATTCTTTGATATGACCGCAGAGGGACTGACTACAGCGACGATTTCAGTAGAAGATGATCGCTATACCAACCCAATTCCAACGGAAGTTGAGACGATGCTTCTCCATCTGGATCAGCCGAGCCAGCTTGAGACCATTCAAGTTGATCCTGTGCGACCTGATGAGTTTAGAGCAACTATTCATGGGGAAACCTATTGGTACTACATTACTGCAACGGATGGAGAGTATCAGCGTCCCATTGAAGGAATAGAGGTTCAGCTGGACTGGAACTATGATGACCATACGGGCTCTGAGCCGCGTACACTTCGCGTACGAACAGACGAGAATGGTCTTTTCTCAGCTCAGATTACATGGAGAGATGAGAGTATTGATGAGGAATTTGCGATTCCACCAGGAGAAGATCAGATAGAGGTCACAGTCTCTTATCCAGATGGAGGTCATGATGGTTCATTGTATACGCTAAGCCCCTACAACGACACCCACACTATTCGAAGCTGGAGTGACAACAACTTACCAGATGCCATCGATGAAGATCCAAGCTCAGATCCTCCCACAGAGCCAGAAAAAGTCTTTTCCTTTGTGGTTATCTCTGACCCACACATTTCCAGCGGAAATGATCATCTGGAGCGTCTTCAAGCTGCAACCACTTGGATCAATGACAATGTAGAGGAGCGTGAGCTTGAGCTGGTGCTGATCACTGGTGATATTGGCTGGGCTGAAGGGTTACAGCCGGCTGCTGATGAGCTAGAGACCCTGACCATTCCATATGCTCCTATCAATGGAGACAATGAAATAACCTATGGCTCAGAATTTGATTTTGAGCCTACCTACTCTTCTGTTTGGGATGATCTGTCTACTGGAATGGATGAGTGGGCGATTCAAATGGGGCCCGCTTTTAATACAGAGCTCGATATGGAGAGCGCTTTTCACAACTATGCTTTTACCTATAAAGGCGTGCGTTTTCTGATGGTCGATTGGGCCTCAAGAGATCAGGACCCTATATTGCAAAATGAGGGGTACCTTCATAATTTTGCGGGTGGCTCTTTTGAGTTTTTTGCACAGGAGATTGTTGCCTCTGCAGAGCAGCTGCCCAATGGTATTATTATTGGCTCTCATGTTCCGCTAGCCATTGCACCAGGCGCCTTTGCTGCTGATGAGATTACCACGGTAGGTGCGGTTACTCAGGCTTATGCCGATCTTATTTATGCCAATTTTGCAGGTCACTTCCATGCCAATGGAGATGTCTCAATGGATCCGATTGGGATGCATATCTATGTGACGGATGCTCTTTGGAATGATGATGTAACAGTTCGTGTCGTGGATGTTTACAAGAACAATGTTGAGTTTAGCTACGAGCATGAGCTGGTTGTTGTTCCCTACGAGGGAGAGTAAGGCTTTGTTATTTGAGCAGACTGCTAACGAGCGGGTTGAGCTGCTGATGAGCCACTTCATGTCCTTTTGGGGAGAGGTGGCAGACATCGTGAAAGTAAGCTCGATAGGGAAAAACGGGAGCAAGCTCTGCTTCGTGAATGTTTAATGCTTTGGCGGTGGCATGAACAAAATCAGGTGCAGATACGGGCTCATTTGGGGGGAACTCAATGGTTAGCGGCCTACATAGATTCTGCTCAGAGCACCTTTTTATAAGATGAGCCCCATAGCTCCATCCATATGCAAAAGGGAGCTCTAGGCCTATTGAGGGAATGTTGTGCTCAGCAGCTTTGTTAAGGATCTGCTCAATATAGCTTCCATAGCGAAGGTCTGTGGCCTCCAAGGCTGCTGTAAATTGTGTCTGAAGTCGATCTTCTCCTTTCCATCGCATGAGCTCCATCAAGCTTCTGTATTTTTGGATCTGCTCCAGAGCGGCGAGGTTTAAGCCTGGGATCTCTTTTTTATAGGTTGCTTTCCAGAGGCTCTGATCCAGATCGTTACCACTTGCCTGAATGATCAGAAGATCCGGAGCAAAGTGCTCAAGGTAGCGATCCAGAAGCCTCCACTGACACTCTGCCGTACATCCTTGTAGGCCCAGATTGTAGACCTCAATAGCTAGATTTTGCTCAAGCAGCTCTGCAAACCTCTCCTGTTGCTGCACTCCTTTTCCAAAGGAGACAGAATCTCCGAGAAGAAGTACGCGCACCTTCTCTGTTCGCTCTTGTTGAAAGGGTGCGTCACGAAACCCATCGCTGTTGGTTTGGATCTCATAAGGGTAAGGGACACGATCAAAGGGAGGTCTTTGTGGCTCTGGTCCTTCAACATGGAGGTGATTGGGCTTGGTTTTTAACACTTCATCGATCAAAAGTCGGTTGAGCAGACCATTGAGGTAGTGCCATCTTGAGATTTTGTACTCAGTAAAAAAAAGAAATCGGGCACGATCTTCAGAGAGAGGAAGACGATGGAGAAGAAGCTCAAGCCCGATAAAGAGCATGAGGAGAGCAAACAAAGGAATCACGGAGAACAAAAGGCGCTTCACATCAGCTCCAGCACTTTTTTATAACCCAATGCTCTTTTTATATCGCATTCGCTTACGGAGCTATTATCGAACCGTTTCAAGTAGATAGCTTTTGCCGTCAAAGCGAATGTGCTGCTGAATGGTTGAAGACTTGGTTGCTTTTTGATGAGCAATGTAGGTTTTTCCATCGAGCTCAAAAGGCGCCGCAGCGGTTGCAGAAGCTGTGGTGATGCCGCCAAGATTGTGGTAGCGATGGAGCTCGCTCTCTTTGTCCGCTATGTAGCAGGGGTAGCCTTTACCACCAGAGACGCAAATGAGAGCTTCTGCTTGCTTATCCCCATCCAAATCCAGGCTGATGTTGTGCACTATTTTTACCTTTCCTCCTCGAATCTTTGTAAGATCCTTCACCCAGGTGGCCTCTAATGAGGTCTCTTTCTTCGGCTTAATAGCCTTGGCAGTAGTGGGAATAGGACCGCTGCTCCAGCTTGCAAGCTTAAGGGCAGGAGCAACAGCTCCTCTCTCCGGAATGTTCTTTGCAGCAAGCCACATTGGCTCTGAAGGCTGGCTTTTGCTCATTTTTAGCCGAACCTTTGCTCCGTTCGGAGTTGTGAGCATTGGAACGAACTGTCCTCGTCTTTGAGTTACGAGCCACTCATAGCCTTTGGGTGTTCCTGTAGATTTGGTAAGCGCTTCTTCTAGAGGGAGAGCTTTGGCCGGCTTGGTCGCTGTGTAGAATGAGGAGCCATTCACGAGGGTGTAGAGAAAACCATCTCCTGCAGGACTAGCAAATCCTTGTTCAAACCAGAGGGCATCAGACTTTTTAATAGACTGGTTGCCTTTTTGACCATGCATCCATACCGATATTTTTTCTCCTTGTTCATAGAAGAGAACCATGACGTCTTCGGTTGGAGTCTCTGGACTTTTGAGGTGTGCTGAATCAGCTGTTTTTACAACGGCAATTTTTTCTTTAGCCGGCTTAGATGCCGGTTTGGGCTTGGATTCTGCAGAAACAAAATTGCAGCAAAAAAGAACAATTGAGAGCATAGGTTAACCTCGGTGGTATGTGAAAAGAGAGACGATAAGGAGAGGAGAGAGCTTCAAGATTTTTTGAAGATAACCCCACATCTCTATTGATGCACTCTTTGAAAAGGATCCGCTTCCAAGGTACATCGTGCTTATGAGCAAAGAAGAGCTTTAAGAGTGCTCATTGATCAGTGCCTGAATTTTTTGGTGGTCGAAGATATAGTGCGTGTTGCAAAACTCGCAGATGACCTCTTGAGGCTTCTCCTCAGTCAGCATGTCGGTGAGCTCTGCTTTGCCCAAAGAGAAGAGCAGAGATTCGGCTCTTTGTTGAGAGCAGTGACATTGCCAGCAGAGATCAAGGCTGTTCATCGCATGGAGCTCTTTTCCTAGAATGTGGCTACTGTCGATGCCCTCAAAAAGAGCTTCAATCGACATAGTGGAGAGCTCTTTCGTATGCTCAATAAAGGTTTCTGTGGTGACCTCCTCAAAGTCATCACTCGCTGGCAGTAGCTCGAAAAGAAGACCGACAGCACGCTCTATTGATCCATCTTCATGTTGAGTGACAGCGCAGCGGAGGGTGGATGGAATCTGTGCAGAGCTGCACATGTGCTCTAGGAGAGCTTCTTGTATAGAGCTGTGCTCAACACCAGTTACGCCACGATAAATCTCACGAGAAGCATTGTGCTTGATAACCAGAATAACGCCTTTTAGAATATCATCGCTGACTGAATCACAGCGAAAGCGCGCTCGTACATGACCCTCTGCTGTAACATCCCCCATAAAGCTCGCAGAAGGTTGCTCAAGCTGCATATGCAGAGAGATACGCTCTTCTCCTTTTATTTGAGAGGACATGAGCACGGAGGCAATAATTGCCTCTGCACAAAGCAGGGCTGTTTTGGGAGGGAGACTTTGTTTGAGACGCGCTATTTCAGCTATTTGACTGACGTCAACAGAGAGGTAGCGAATTCCGAACTTGTAGGTCAGTCCACTGATAAGTTTATTTTGTATCTTCATAACGGCTCCAGACACGATGAAGAGCGGAAAAACAAGATAGCCTAAAGCTCAGAATTAGGCTTGAGGAAATCACAGAGAAGGCTCTTTCTTTATGTGTTTTGTATGAAACCGAGTGGAAGGAGTGTGAAGAAGGCATTCATTTTATTGTGATTTCTATTAAGGAAGAGAAAAGCTTTGTCGATGAAGAAGAGATCTTTACGGTGGTGACCTTAGCACCAGATAAATCTACTTAAAATCTTAGCTTGAAAACCAATTGGATTGTATTGTGTCTCTTTTTATTCTCCTCTTTGCCTGTGTCCCAGAACCAGTTCCTCCTCAGCTCTCTGTCTCTGTTGAAGAGCTGCCGATGGCAACAGAAGCAACCATTATGGCACTGTCAGAATTTGTTATTATCGATACCCAGTCGATGGACAAACACTCCGATCGAATCGATTCCTACTGTACGGAGGAGGATTCCGGTATTCCAGCTGATGTAGAGGCTCACTATGCTGTTCTTGAGCTGCTTCCCGATCAGCTTAAGCTCTCCGGAAAGCCCATTGTTGAGCTGACAGATTATATTGTTTCTGCAGATGAGTTTAAGGAGCTGCGGATTGATAAGCTCTACCATGCGATCGGCGAGCTTAGTGATGATGCTAAGCTTGTAAGCAGTGTCTTTGGTGGTGGGTGTGCAGATGTAACAAAAATTCTTCTTGTCGCTGCAAATGATGTTCCTTTTTCAACCCTTCGAGCATTAAAATTTACACTTGCACAGGCGAATTTGAGCGAACTTTACTCGTTAACCAAGCCTCTTGGTGGTAACTCTTCTTCGATTATTAAGGGGAAGCTTGGAAGTACACCGTTGTGGGTACAGAAAGAACAGCTGCCTGAATTTTAAGCTACACCGAGCTTAAAATTTTGTGCTTGGTCTTGGATCGGCTAAGCAGATCATATGTTGCTCTTTCTTTTTTCGTGTCAAATGACCTCTCCTTTGTCTCTTTGTGCTGAAGTAGAAGGGCTTTCTTTTCGCTCTGTTCCTGCAGGGGTATTTTGGATGGGAGAAGTGGGTGAAAATCCAGATTCAGTGCCTGTTCATCCTGTTGCGCTCTCTAGCTCATTTTGCCTAGCTGTTACAGAGGTCACACAAGATCTCTATGTGGATATGATGGGTAAGAACCCTTCTCATACAGCAGGCGAAAGACATCCTGTGGAGCAAGTCACATGGTACGACGCCATCGATTTTTCCAATGCGTTGAGTAAAGATGTTGGAGCCATACCCTGCTATCAGGTAGAAGAGCTCCCTCGCCAGCTTGGAGCAGAAGAGCGGATTGTTAAAAAAGTACACTGGAATCAACAGTGTACTGGTTTTCGGCTACCGACTGAAGCCGAGTGGGAGTGGGCGGCACGTGGAGGGCGCGGAGGTCGGGTGCTTCAAGAGCCCTTCAATAGAGAGGAGCTAGAGAAGCAGGTGCGAGCCGTACCTCAGCAGCAAAGGGTCTATCCTGGAGGTGCTATTTATGATCAGTTTAGCTGGCATAAGCTCAATAGCAAAGGACATCAGCCTGTTGCTAGTGCAAAGGTTGATTCATGGGGGTTTTATGATCTCGGAGGTAATGTAGCAGAGTGGGTGTGGGATAGTTATAAGCCCTACGAGGCTGGCTTTCAGCTCGATCCTGTCTATAGCGATAACCCACACATTCGCATTAGTAGAGGAGGAGGTTGGAGTGATATGCCCAATCAAATGCGCGCAGGCGTTCGCTCTGCAGATGGCCCAGAGTGGTCATTTGATTGGGTCGGTTTTCGAGTCGTAAAGCACACTCCAGAGTGAGTAGAGCGGTGGTTTTACTCAAGAGGCGTTAAGGTAGTGCACATGTCTACCCCATCTAAAGAAGAGATTTCAGCAGCGGCTCGAAAAGGATTTTTTCGAATTGCTGTGGGACTTCTGCTTATTGTTGTACTGGCCATTTTATTGCTTCAATTTTCTACGCTGCAAGGAGAGCTCCAACCCTTGTTGGTTCACATTGAGTGGATATGGGTTGTGGGTGGTTGGATTTTAATGTGTCTTGCGCTCTGGATCTTGGGGTACCGTTGGAAGGCTCTGTTGCCTCCAAATGTACAGCTTTCAGGGCTTTTTCTAGGCTCGGCACTTTGCTCTGCTTTGCTGCTCAATTATGCGCTTCCAGGTCCCGCAGGAGAGCTGGCCTCAGCATGGTTGGTTCGGCGTAAGACGAATATTTCCTTTGAGCGGATATTGGCAGCAGGAGCAGTGGCGAGATTGATAGGCCTAACGGTTGCTGCTCTTGGGACCGTACTTATTTGGAGCCTTTTTACCTTTCCTCTTCCAGAGGGATGGCATTGGCCAATGCAGCTTGGTGTTGTCTCTATTTTGGGCGGAGCCGTTTTATTAATCGCGCTTCTCATGCGACCGAGATGGTGGAGGAATTTACTCTCCGTAGGAACCTTTTCAGGTCTCTTGGCTAAGGTTGCATCCGTCTTACTTCGTTTTATAGATGCTATGATTGAGACCGCTCAACAAGGCCCTTCGGCCTATATGCAGGCTGTACTGTGGTCTGTTGTGGGGCACTTTACAGCATTAATGGGCATTGTAAGCTCTCTTTATGGACTTTTACATGAGCACGAGCTCTGGGGAACAGCTTTTACCTATTGCACAGCAACATCGGCTGGTGCCCTAGCGTTTCTTTTTCCTGGCTCTCAGCTGCCTTGGGATGCGCTTTTTGCGGGGGTGTTGTTCTCCACAACGAGCTTTTCTCTGCTTGAATCAGGAGCTGCAGCAGCCCTCCTTCGAAGTGAGCAGCTCTGCATGATGGGTTTGGGTGCTGGTGTTACCTGGTTTCTTCTTCGCTCTTTTATGGTTGAGCCTGAAGACTCTAATTCATAAGGGTGGAGAGGAACTACTTTTTGGGATTGTTCTTGAGCCACTCGCGTGCCTCTTGAGGATCAAGCAAACCTGCACTTTGCCAGTTGCATATTCCACAAAGAGGGCCTGACTCGTCATAGCGACCCTCTATATGGGCATGTCGCCAGGCGGTAATGGTTTCTCCATTCCAGAGGGTCTCGAGTGAGTGGGTCCGAAGGTTGCCAAGCTTATTGGCTAGTCCCTCATCAAGACAGCAGGTTGTGAGAGCACCATTGACATGAACCATCGGTGTCTTCCAAAGACCAGCACAAGGTCCTCTTTCAGGGGCGGGAATAGGATTGGTGGCGTCTTCAAAGCTCTCTTGTACGGGGGCTGATTGTGTCGATGGTGTGGGCTCAAGATCGATGATCTCGTTTTTTTTAAGAGCCCTTTTTAATAGCCGTCGAATCATGAGCTTTGTGATGGTGGTGGAGGAGCATCTTGTTGAGCCAGTGGTTGGTGATCCTTCTCCTCAAAAGGCACGAGCTCTGTGGTTGCTAGGGTCGATGTTCGGCTGGGAAAGCGATGCCATTCTCCTTTTACCAGCCTGTCATGTGGGTAAAAACGAGATTTGTAGCTGAGGTGCTGACACTGCGCGACATAGAGCCCCAAGTAGTAGTAGCGCATAGCTCTATTTTGCATCCAGTCGATTTCGAAAAGAGCAGAAAAAGTACCAAGGGATCGCTCGCTATAGTCTGGGTCGAAAAATACATAGACACTTGATGTGTCGAGCTTGCCGATATCGAGGATGCTGACGCAGATAAGCTTATCTTCTAAAAAATAGCGAAGCTCAGCGGTAGGGACACAGGAAAAGGTGAACCAGTTTTCATATCCTGAGCGGCTCATCGCGGTTTCATTTTTGGCCAAGCCTCGCTCGAGCTTGTGTCGGTTGTAGAGCTGCAGAGCTTCAGGGCAAAAACGAGCTTCTCTCAGCTCGACTCGGAGGTCTTGATTTTTATTCCAGATTTTTCGCATTGATTTACTGCGCTTAAAAGTCTGAACAGGCACACGAATAGGCTCGCAAGCTTGACAACTTGGGCATTCTGTACGGTAAAGCATTTGACCAACACGGCGATCGCCTTTGGATAGAAAGGTATCAAAGCTCTCTAATGTTGGTGGTGAAACCTGAAGCCGTAAAGGTGTTCGTGACTCTTCTCCATCAATATAGGGGCAAGGGTCGATCTGATTGTAGATAACGCGTTCAAATATGCTCATAGTGACTTATGGTAGGATAAGAGAAACAAAAGAGGTTTGAATTGATCAATCTAGAGTATCACAATCATGTGGGGGTGTTGAGTCTAAATAGACCAGATAAAGCACATGCATATGATCGGAAACAATTGTTGTTGCTTAAGGAGCACATCAACACACTCTCTCAGGAAGCATCTGTAGTTGTGGTGCGCTCTATTGGTCATCGTGCATTTTGCGCTGGTGCAGATCTTTCGGGAATGGTAGCTCCAGATCCTTTTTCTGCTCTTTTTATGCTTAGTCAGCAGGTCTTCCAGCAGCTTGCAGATGCGCCTTTTATTTCAATCGCAGCTGTTCATGGTGCGGCTGTTGCAGGAGGATGTGAGCTTGCTCTTGCGTGTGACCTAAGGGTTGTTGCTCCTTCAGCGCGGTTTGCGCTCCCAGAGACAGCACTTGGGCTTATCCCAGCGGCAGGAGGATGTAACCGTCTGGTTCAGCTGATCGGCTTAAGCCGAGCTAAGGGAATGATTCTGGGGGGGCTAGAAATGTCTGGAGAGGAGGCGCTCTCCTCTGGCTTGGCGCATCGGCTTTCAGAAGATCCTGCTCGGACAGCTTTGCTGTGGGCAGAGCAGCTTGCAGAGCGTTCAGCGACAGCAAGTCGTTTTGCGAAGCAAGTTTTGGCACATCCTTCTCTGCATCTTGAGCGCTGGAGTGAGGCGCTACTCTATGATGCCAAGCGGGCTACAAGCAGCAAAGAGTAGGTCGTTTACTGGCTAGGCTTCTTCGGGCGTATCAGGTTGTTCATCGGCAAACATCAGATCGTTTAAGACGCCCTGAATATCTCCTTTTTTCTTGAGATCGATTTTTCGACCCCTAAATCGATCAGGGCAAGGATGTCCATCATGAGTACGAACCAGCCGGCAGAGTGGTTTGTCGAAGCTTTCAGGATCTCGGACCAGAGATTGTGAAATGAGTACAAAAGAGAGGTTTTGAATTGAGCCATCTTTGGGTACTGGAATCTCTACCTCAAGCAGAGTGCCTGGAGGGTATTTACCCATTCTGTTTATAAATATCTGAAGCAGTGTGGGATCATACCAGTGACCAGATGCACCAGCCATTCGAGCAAGGGCCTCATGTGGGTTGAAGCCTCCCCCTTTTCTTCGGGTAAAGTTGGCATAGTCTTCAGCTATTCTTAGAATTCGAGCATAAACACTGGGCTTTCCAGCATCATTTCTATAGTCCTTGTGGTGCTCTAAGGTGGCCAGAGCACGGTTGATTTT
>JACLAC010000618.1_pt1 | contig 11377 bp, 6 predicted proteins | sample 8027881 | NCBI WGS metagenome assembly JACLAC01 (sample SAMN15725517, study PRJNA655200) | protist metagenome | isolation source: fluorescence activated cell sorting (FACS) single amplified genomes of... | place: Spain: Blaines Bay Microbial Observatory, Mediterranean Sea | collected 2016-01-19 | reverse complement strand
GAACAAGGTTCCTGTCACATGTGCCGTTTACTACCACGACATGTTTGTGAACACCAAGTTTTCTCGCGAAACGATTGATTTCGTGCCCAACATGAAAGCGTGGTCCACCAGCGAATACGAACACTGTGGTCTCCGCACTGGCGGAGAGAAGATATTCTCGCGATTGCTCGACCTTGCCCACGGCGAAATCGAGCGTTAAAGGCAAGCTTTCACTGCCCCACACTCTTCATGACGTCCATAACCTCAGGCTGATCCGCTATCCTGCTTAGCTAGCATGAAGACGTAGGACTCGCGCAAGTTCTCAACGAGTTACTGCTTGACTGCCACACAGGAAACTCACAGGAGCTTGAACACTGATGACGACAAGTGATCGATCATCAGCCAGCACGCAAAATTTTTTGCAATTGAATGCCTTACTGAAAGTAACACAGTGTATCTGTCAGAGAACAAGACATTACGGATGCTGACACTGTGCGGACTCTATCTCGCGCAGGGAGTTCCGTGGGGTTTTGTCACGATCACCTTCGCCTCTTGGCTCGCCGAGCCTGAGCAAGGTATCACCGCAGAGCAACTCGGCCCCATCCTTGCTGTGGCCACGCTTCCATGGTCGTTCAAATTTCTGTGGGGACCCCTGATAGATCGCTTCACCATCCGCTCACTGGGCCGACGGCGACCATGGATCATTTTTGCTCAGAGCATGGCTGTCCTGATCTTGGGGGGCATGATGCTGATCGACGATCTTCCTACTTTGATTTGGACAGAACCGGCGGAGGGTTCGGGAGGTTGGAAAGTCATTTCCAGCCTGGTTCCGGGTCCCTTGGCTGCTCTAATCCTGCTTGCGAACGTCTTCATTTCGTTGCAGGATGTCGCAGTCGATGCGCTTGCAGTTGACTTGCTAGCCGAAAACGAGCGTGGCAGAGCAAACGGCCTGATGTATGCGAGCAACTATCTAGGAACCGCTATTGGAGGTGCTGGACTTGGCTATCTCGTTTCGCAATACGGAATCCAAGCGGGCCTGGCAGGGCAAGCTTTCTTACTGGCCGGCATCATGCTGCTGCCGATCTGCTTCCGCGAACGCCCCAGTGAGTACAAAGAAATCAATGAAGCTGAAGAAAACTTGCAAGCACCTGTGGCAAGCAGCCTGAAACAGGAAACACAACCCAAAGAAAACGAAAAACCCAACTCCGAGCAAACAGCAACCGATGGCTTGCCAGCAGGTAGTTTGGATTTGGCAAATTCACCTTATCTGCCTCCCACTCCGATAGCGGAGAGGGCGTTAACCCAAAGCACCGCTGAGACCCAGCAAAGGACTGGTAAGACAAACTCCTCGTCAAATGTATCAAAATCGGTTTTTGCAAACCTGTTTCGCGCATTCAGCCTGCGTGCAACTTTGCTTGGTGCAGTCATCGCTTTGGGGGTAAAGATTGGATCCGGCGCCATCACAGTTGTCTTACTTGATTACCTGATGAAAAAAGGCGGCTGGACACAAGCTCAATACACAAGCGTCATAGGTGGCTGGGCAGTCATGCTGGGCCTGGGTGGATCAATTGCAGGCGGTTTTCTCGCGGATATCTTCGGCCCCAAACGAGTAATTTTAGCCGCGTCCATCACGTTAGGTACCTTGTGGATTTCGATGGGTAGCCTCCCGGGTGCGTTAAACAACCAGAATGTGGCGACGGTCCTGTTGCTAGGTCAAGAACTACTGCTGGCATTACTTTCAGTTTCCCTCTTCGCACTCTTCATGTCCATTTCGTGGCCGCGTATTGCGGCGACACAATTTACAACCTACATGGCATTCTTGAATCTCTCGACCACCATTGGAAGCTACTCAGCAGGTCTCTTGAGCAGCGATTACACTGCCACTCAAATCCTCATATTTGCTGGAATCGTTCAGGCCCTGATCGTTCTTCCCGTGCTGCTGATCGACCCGCAGCAAACACGGCGTGCCCTTCCAGATTAGGTCCAACTGATTGAAGACAACATCACAACGCGGAACAAGACATCGCCGACCAGCGTTCCATTCAATGGACGCCCCCGTTCTGGTGGCGTTTACTAACCCCCGCCTTGCCCCTTCCAACTCCTGCCTAACGCTCTTCCAAAAACCAATACCATGACGCCAATCCAACCCATGATGCTGTTCACACTTGCGTTTGCTTTGCTCAGTGCTGCCATGGCTCCGCAAGCCAACTCACAAACCGTCATCGAACCATGGCCTCAGGCGGCAGGGCCGCATCACAACTGGACCGCGAAGACAGTCACTCCTCCACCCCTGATGTGGAGTGTCGAGAACGGTAAAAACATTCGCTGGCGAAAGTCTTTGCCCGAAACAGGACAGAGCGGAATTGCGGTATGGGGAGATCGCCTGTTTCTGACCACGATGAAGTCGATTGAGGCTGAGACGAAATCAAAAAAAGGCAGCGATATCGTTCTGCATTGCATCCATGCAGACACCGGCAAGACATTGTGGACGACCGCCATCGCTGGCGCCCCCGCAGCAAAAAGCATTTACGCCTACGGATTCAGTAGCAGCAGCAGCCCTACCCCCATCACCGACGGAAAACATGTCTGGTGCTGGAATGCCAGTGGCCAGATGGGATGCTGGACCTTGAACGGCAAGCCAGTGTGGTCACGTCGCTGGACACCTACCCTCGGACGTCCATTCAACAAGCAGTTTGAACCCATCAAAATTGGCAACACTATCCTGAACGTTGAGCCGCTGGCGCCTGAAGATCCCAATCGGCGCGAGGACGCCTGGAATTACATACGCGGATTTGACGCACTGACCGGGAAACCGCTGTGGACTGAAACAAAAGGCTTGACACATTACAACACGCCCGTCGCAGGCCGCTTGCCCGATGGTGGGTACGCGATTCTTGCAGGACGCGGTGCCCATCACGACACGCCCGAAGCCCCCGCTGGACTAACACTGACTCGAGTTGACGGGGACGATGCCGGAAAAGCGATCTGGAATTGGAACGCTTTGCCTGATGGAAAAGCACAGGTTACCCAATGCTGGGATGAGAAATATGCCTATTGGCTCGATGAAACCAGAACGGATCTGGTAATCCTCAATACGGCCGATGGTTCAGTAGCAAAACGCATCTCCTGGACGAATGATGTAAGTCACACCAGCTATGACAAACAAAATGACAATTTTACCACTCGACACCATATCGACTTTGACGACATGGAACCGAGTATGAAAGTGTTTCCGGCCTGGCATGCCAATCTTTCAATCTATCCGCACGTGTTCTTCCAGTGCTTTTACTTCGAAGGAAAACGCCGCGGAAAAATGACTCACATTGGACCAAAGCATTGCATCACTCGAATCAACGTTGAGACTGAATCAGTTGAATATCTTGAACTACCGTTCCCGACTCCTGGCATCGCAAATGCAATCGAGAAAAATGGTGAAACCTACTACCCTGACATGACCATTAACAGTCGTGGAATCAACGTTGGGGAGGATAAACGTTCCGGCAGATCGGGATGGTGGTGGTGTTTCAATGGCAACGTGATTGCCGTCAACCAATATTTGTTCTTCTCTTTTATGAGCGGCAAGGTCCAAGTGATTGACGGGACAGCCAAAAACTTCGATGAAAACGCGTTGATAGCTTTCAACGATCTCGGAAAGTTTGGAGAAACCTGGTCGGTTAACACACCGAGTTACAGTAATGGGCGACTTTACCACCGCACGCTGAAAGAACTCATCTGCATCGAACAGGAGTAGATCCAACACTTGCCAATGTCGCAGGGCCATTTTTACGCACAGGTTTATCAACGGCATTCATAGGACACGGCATCATGACAGGCAAACATCAGTGGACTAACCGTCCCCCGAAACCACTTTATTAAACAAAGCCGTTGCAGTCCTTGCCAATCTCTTTCCCTGCTCAGCAACACTCAAACCCCTTTGACGTGCTTCTCTGCCGCGACGATTCAACTGCACCTGAACAGCCGCCTGGTACGAACCTTGCAGATGAGCGACTACCTCAGCGAGGTTATACGGCAATTGATCCGGTGCCAAAGCAATCGGGATTACAATTTCAAAGGGCAGCAACTCCTCGTTGTACTTCAGTGCCTCATTGATGTTGCAGACTTTTTCGACCTCATCAGCATCAAGATCATAAGGTGGATTCCAATGCGATGCGGGACTGAGCCGATCAATTTGATTGAGTACCCCCAGCAGCACAGGCTGTTTTTTCTGCAGTGTTGCTTTGTGCTGATAATGTGCCTTAAAACGCTCATACAAATCGACATCCAGTGCGCGGGCAGGTTGATCTGCTTTCAATACCCAAATCACGATATCGGATTCTGTCAACTCGGACACCAACTCGTCGGTCGTGGCAGTTCCACCTGCAACCGCTGGCAACTCAACCAGATGCAAATGCTCAACTCCTTGCATTGAGCAGGCGTAAACCATCGTTTTCCCTACCACAGGAAGTACATCCACCTGTGCCCCTACTTCGCCGCGCAGAGCATTGATCAACGATGACTTTCCACTATTCTGCTGGCCCACCACAGCAATCCGGACGGGATCCAATGGCAACGCCATGCGATCCCGGTCATGCTCCGTGATTTGCGACGACAAAACTTCAGCATCTTCGACATTGAATCTGCCGCTATACAGATCCATCGCGACCGATAAAACCTCCTGCAGGAAAGCCTTCTTAAGTTGCCATTGTGTTTCAACGCTCACCTTGGAAAAAATTTCGCCCGTGATGTAATCACGAACCTCCGACGCAACTGCAGCGGCGGGATTCAACAAACGCAGACCTCGCCAGAGATTTCGGGCAACGCGATAAGTCTTGCCGAAGCGACCGATATTTTCTTGATTCTGAACCGCGTAACGAACATGTGCAACTTTCACGGCCTCTACAAAAGGAACATGCATCTGAAGTGTTCGTCGGTAGCGTCGGCTCACCTCCTCAAACATTCGCAAGGAAGCTGGCACAGAAAAATCCCATTCTGTGCGACCATATTCGTCTGCTGTCATCCGAACAATTTTCAGTGCATGCGTTTGCAAACCGCTCCAATCATCGTTATCACGCAAGCATTCGTGAATCACCTCGTTACCGCGACTCCAAATTTCGTACTCACGATCAGACCAATCGTCCGATGGCTCAACGATGGAATCACCCTGAACAGAAAGCTTGGCATCGTGACGATGCAACCAAACTAGCACAACTTTCGTGGCAAGAGTAATACTTGCCATAAGCACCAAAAACCAAACCAGATACCCCTGCTGAGAGACAAAGTAAAGTCCAACACCAGCCAACCCCAACACCGGCAGCCCAAAACTGACGAGCAGTAGGGGAGCGAGTGTACGCGACAGGATCGATTTGAGTCTCAATTCATTCACTCACGGTGCTTGCGTCAGCTTCCCGTCTCGCTGAGGCCTGGTCAGTGGTCTGGCTGACACCATCCGTATCGCCGCTGCATGAGACTTCCCGTCCTGCAAGTACCTTCACGCTATCGAACGCAGAATAAAAAAGAGCTCGCAATTCTTCTTTGGAGACATCTTCCTGATGCTCCTTGTGGTACATGTATTTGCATGCCACACGCCCAATGGCATAAGTGGTACAGAAACTCATCACAGCAGCGCTAGCGGCCCCTACCGTTTGCCCCCAACCCGGTAAAAACTTAACAACTTGGCGAGTTCCAAATTTCATCGAATACCGAACTCCAATCCCAGCCCCAAGCGTTCCTAACAACTCACCCAAAGCAGCCTTACTCCATTGCGTTCCGTAGGATTCCGCCAAGTCGCTCAGCATCTTCCACTGAATCCCCGGGACAGCAACCAACCCAATTCCCGGCACAATGTCAGACACTCCCGAAACCCCAGAATACCAGAGCACCTTGGTCTGCAGTTCCTGAAACTCTTTCGCTTCCTCATCGTCACACTGTTTCTTTCTTAGCAAAACAGCAACAATGGGCAACATTTCGGATAACGCATTGATCAGATCCTCCACGCCATCCGTTCCCCCATCAGGCAACTTAAAGTCGACCATGACGGATGCAATTCCAACACCAAGCGTTTCTTCGACCTGATCACGATTGTGACGTGTCAGGCGTTCTCGCTCGTTAGGATCCGATGCCGAATGCGAGGCTGTATGGACAAGCAGGTAATTTTTGATTTGCTGGCTGGATTTAATTTGCTGAACTGCACGCAGAATGTCGTCTTGCTCGGTATCCCCTACTTTCATAACGATGATCAAGGCATGTCCCTGCTTCGCGCAGAACTTGATGTCTTGAGTTGCGTCATATCCAGATTCACTTAGCCCTCTTGTATCAAGAAACTGAAAAACCGGATTGGACTCGGGAAACGCAAACTGTTTCGCTGTTCGCGTGCAGGGCCGAAATCCTTTACCGATCTCCGCTTCCGAGTTACCGGTGATTGACTGAACCAAGGTTGACTTACCGGCACCAGTTTTGCCCATCAACCACAGCGTCGGCAAATGCGAATCGTGATACTGAGATACCTCACTGAGCACGTTTTGTTTGTCATCACCAGATCGAAACACCTGTCCAATGTTTTCAAATAGACTCATTTCCGATGCTCCCCTATTCGCATGGCATCCAGTGCAGTCATGTTCCTCGCTGCACCATGAGGACCAACTTGCGAGGAACCTTTTCCAGCAGCTTTGCAGCGCAAAATTAGAATAAAATTACCCATCGGGGTCCTAGGCATAAAACCCGGAGCAACCAATCCAAAAATGTCAGTGTTACCGCAAAAATAAATATTGGAAGCCCACGACACGACACCATCGCGATCGTAATTAAGATTGCGAACGTCTAATTTTAGGGTAACCAGAACACCAACAAGCAAAAAATCTGTATTCCAGGATTCAGATCAGAGAATTCGATTGCCCCTTGACGGGATGCATCGCGCTAAATCGACCCAGCCTGGCGACTACGGGCTTCCAGTTCGGGACGGTGTCACACGCGGCCAGACGAATCCGGAGCAGGACCACAAGCTTGACAGACATTACTTTTTGAATCCGTTGACTTCCCGCAAACGACACACGATCTCACGACGGATCGTGTGTCCTTGGCCCGGATCTTCTGAAATACACCCTTGAGCGTGCGCCAAGGCCCATCTTTTGATCGAGCAAGCAGGTCCTGCTCTAAGAGTCTACCCGTCTTAACGCCGTTTTTTACTTCAGAGTCCGAAAAGGGACCACTAATTCTTCCGGCTCGCTTGATGTAGTACTGCTTAGCCATAATTTTCAGAGTAGAGCTTCGGGCAACTGTTTCACGGTGAAAGAGTCCCCGTGTCTACGCACACCCATGTCGACGCAAAGCCACTTGCCTACCTACGGTTGAACCTTGAAAAAAAAGTCAACAGTAAATCCATTGTGACTGGGTCGAAACCCACAGACAGTGCATTAAAAACAGTATCGCAATTGCGTAACATGCGAGCTGATTTCCAGGAGCGGTTGATTACTCTGGTAGCCCGGCAGTCTCGCTAGGTAAGCCGCTCTGAACAGTAGGCCCGTCTACACCAGCAGACCCCTGTTCCTCCTCAAGCTCCTTCTCAAGTTCATCAGCTCGCAATAAGAATTTCAGTTCATGCGGCTCCCTTCCACTATCACGCCTCAAGAACTGCGCAAAACAAACTTGTTTCTTACCGCGTACCGTGCAGAACAGTTTCGCTTTGAGATACAAGACCTGTGTTCCCTTAAGCAGAGGGAGAACCGACCTACGACGATCCACCAGTGGAACGCCAGACTCACTGTGAAAAACAAGCTGCCAACTTTTCCCATCGCGTGAAATTTCCAACGTTCCCTGCGCAGTAGCATCAAAGACCGGAAAATAGTGTTCATTGTAGACCCAAATGAACTGGCCAAAATCAACGACCGACTCAATGGGGGCGGGAAATTCAAGACGATATTCGATTTCAGCCCATTCACTGAGGTTATCTGGAGTCCAATAATGAGTCGAATTTTTCTCACGATAGACTACTGCATTCTTCGTCCGAATCGGTGCTGGCTCTGGTTCGCCACGCAAATCCAAGGAGACAGAATATAGCTCTGAATCTGTAGTTTTTGTACCTTCATCACCAACGGCACCCTGCGGCAGCAAATTGCAAACCACCCTCAGCCCGTGAGAGGAACCGATTACCTCTGATTCGCTGGCTAAGTAATAAGATCCAGAGCGACACTCAACGGCAGTTACTGCCCACGATCCCCCACTCCATACCCAACGCTCACTCAACTTCTCACCATCCGGCAACACGGAAGTGAGCTCATCTCCCAAGGTACAATACTCTTGAACATTTCCGTGCATGTCATACAGTCCCCAAGCGTTAGCTCGCTTGGCTCCACCCAAGTGCGGTGAACCTGCATTTCCGTTGTACCATGCATGCTGATCAATCTGCCAATCCTCGTCGCCGAAGCTAAATGACGTTGTAGTCCCAGCCCTACATGCATACTCCCACTCGGTCGTGCTAGGGACCCGATAAACACGACCATTTATTTTTTCCTCAGGCCTTTCCGAGAGCCGTCGGCAAAATTCGGTCGCCTCAGCAAAGGTGAGATTTTCGACTGGCATGTTATCACCCGAGAAGTGACTTGGATTTCCGCCCATTATCTCGCGATACTGCGTCTGAGTTACCTCGTATATACCGATATAAAAGGGCTGCTCAATCGTAACGGTTTCGTTCACAAAATATTTCTGATCATTCAGTCTGCATGCCCCATTCATCTGAAACACGCCTTCGGGCACAACGTTAAGCTGCATGCCAATGCTGTTGGTTAAGTCACCACGTGATCTGGATTCCACCTGCCTGACGTCGCTGGTGATGCTCCGGACAAGAAGTAAAATCAAACAGGCTGCCAAACCAAGCCACACAGCATAACGACGCAAAAACGTGAGTATCGAAGCCACCGCTGTTTCAGGTCTCATGGTCAATGCTGAATCAGGCGACGCAAGCTCAACGATGCGTGAGCGTGACACTTCCTTTAGATCCCGCAAATCGCAAGCAACTTCATTCGCATCTTGGGGACGTTCAAATGGATCAGACGCGGACATTTTTTCAGCAAGTTGTTGCAGCTTCGAGTGAACCGGTGTCGCCTCCTGCATCGCCGCCTTACTGACAACTTTCGCCATCAGAAAAAGAAACAATTTTCCCGCTGCATAAATATCACTTCGTTCATCTACGATACCGGAACTTTGTTGCTCAGGTGAGATGTAGCCAACGGTCCCAAAGTGCAACCCACCACCGCTACTCACACTGTCTTGTCTGACAGCAAGCCCATAGTCGATCAACTTAGTGCGTCCATCCTCCAAAAGCATAATATTGGCGGGCTTAATATCGAGATGCAGATAGCCGTTTCGATGAAGATGAAGTATCGCGTCACTGACCCCAATCATCACGTCAAGTACTTCATCAATGTTTAGAAATCGACGCTTGCTGACCAGCGACTGCAACGAAACCCCAGCCAACAACTCCATGACCAAAAACAGATACCCCTCGTACTCAAGCGCGTCATAAGCACGCACCATATTTGGATGCTCGAGTTGCCCCACCGTTTCAATTTCTCGGAGGAAATTTTCGTAGAACAACGGACTGTCTTGCTGGTTTCGACGAATCACTTTTACAGCAACTTCTCGTTTCAGCCGTGAGTGCGTCGCTTTATAGACTTCGCCCATTCCACCCGGAGCGATTAATCCCTGCAACTCATACTGACCAACTCGACACGGGGTTGAGAACAGAGCTGTCTGTTGGGCAAGTTCAAAAGATTCTGGTGACAACCACGCTTCGGAGTTAGACGTTTCCAACAAACTTTCTTCCTGAATCGTCAAGCCAGCCTTATTGACGTCATCGAGGGTCAATCGAGCAAGGCGACTTTCCAACCAGTCCGTCTGGGCTGTGATTTCTGCGAGCAAGCGACTGCATTTTTCACAGGAATCCAAGTGTTCACGGACTTCGTCTTGGCGAGCGAGCAAAACCCCAGTAGCCATCCGCGTCAGATCAGTTCGAGTGGGGCACTCTTGATTTCCCATTTTATTAAAATGGCCGAAGAAAGTGTTTTGAAAGAATTTGTGCTTGTTTACCCATGTATCGGGCCGCCGTAACACCTTCCAAAAGTTCAGTTCGAGGATAATGGTTCACACCGAAAGATCACTACTCGACCTGACTAGCTGAGTCCACGAACATTCGACGCAACCGTCCGATCACACGAGCTTTTGCCACTCTAACCGCAGCGGGAGTCACACCAAACTGATCTGCAATTTCAGCGGTCGGCACCTGCTCCACAGTACTAAGCCAGAACATTTGCCAAGTACGTGGAGCGGTGGATTCACGGATCAAGTGAAGCGCCCTTGCCTCAAGCTCCTTCAGTGCCGCCTCTTCAGCCACCAGTTCAGCTGGGTCCCGCTGCTCACGCGTCTCGACCACCATCACGAGTTCCGGCGGCGCTGTTTTGTTATCCACACTGGTCCGAAAATAATCAGCAACACGCCGATTGACGATTGTCCGTAGCCAACCACGGAAACTACCAGATTCAAACTTATGACGCCGAAACTCTCCTATACCCAAAAAAATGGACTTAAGGCATTCCTGCAGAATGTCATCTTGAGCAGAGTCTGGAACTTGCTTTCGAGCAATCCAAAATCGCAATAGTGGAGAATACACCAGCACGAAACTTTTCCAACGCGCTGCAGAAGGAGCCTGCAACTCGAGAATCATGCTGGACCGAGTGGACCATTGTGAACCTGTGTGCACAGCGGGCGAACCACGTCCAGTCTTCAAGTGAAACGCGTCTGTTCCAACCATCTTTGAAATCACTCACAGGTAAAACACGCAACGCTGCCCGAAAACCCACCGCCCAAAGCTACTCAAAGCTACTCAAATGCGATTCAAATGCAATTCAAATGCGATTCACGCGCTCAAAACACGTGTCATCATGATAATTCACTTGTACGTGGCATAAGTGAATTCCCCAAGGAGATCACCGGAATTCCACGTGAAGATTCTACAGCAAAACAAGAACGGATGCTGCAAGGATGCGTTACTTACTTTGTTGCAGGAGTAGCCGAATCCACGAGGTAGGGAGCGATGTGGGATCGCAAATTTTCAAGCAAGTCCTGGTACCTGGCCTGCCCTGCCAAATTCACCCATTCATGAGGGTCGTTTTTTAAATCGTACAACTCTTCCGCGCCGTTTGCGTAACAGATAAATCGCCAACGAGTAGTCCTTAGCGATCCGTTACCGGGACCAAACATCGTTACAGAATTTCTTTTCCATGCAGAATCCGGCGCTTTCAATAACGGGAGCAGTGACCCCCCGTCTAACTGGTGTGGTGGACTTTCCAAACCACACAATTCGATCAGCGTGGGATAGACATCAATCAGATTGACCGGTCGATCACAA
>JACLAC010005631.1_pt1 | contig 11378 bp, 8 predicted proteins | sample 8027881 | NCBI WGS metagenome assembly JACLAC01 (sample SAMN15725517, study PRJNA655200) | protist metagenome | isolation source: fluorescence activated cell sorting (FACS) single amplified genomes of... | place: Spain: Blaines Bay Microbial Observatory, Mediterranean Sea | collected 2016-01-19 | reverse complement strand
CTTCTTACGCTGTATCGGGGTTGGTTTTGTTTAATTTCTTGTATGCAAAATTAAAATACCCTCGTTATTTTGATGAAGAAGCGACGATTCATTTGAACGAAGTCGTAAGTCAACTGGATGTTTTTTTAAAGGGTTCAATTGAAACTCATGGAAAAATTGCTAACCATGTTTGTACGACAGAAATGGGTTTATTTTTGTCAGATATTTATTTTGGGAGAATTAATAACGGGTCTGAAAAATTTAGATTTTTGAATCTACAAGACCCCGATGGATGGTTTGAAGAGTATGAAGGAGCGGACCCAGGATACCAAACGCTTCTCAATCACTACATGATTGCAGCAAGATGTGTATCTGAAAAAAATGAAAAATTGGCAGAAGCACTCGATAAGTCTCAGCGCTTTTGCGAATGGTTTTGCTTTGCCGATGGAAGTTTTGCGGGTGAAATTGGTGCACGTGGGACTTCAGTTTTTTATCCAAGTTCAATGGGTGAAAAGTTAAGCGGAGCAAAAAAAACGTGGCTGACTAAGCATTTGAACTCATTGGAATCTATCAATCCAATAAATGTTGACGCGGGTAATTTTGTTCCCATATTTAACTCGTGGGCACTCTTTTATTCTCTTTTAAAAAATCAATATGGTGGTCAAGTCGAAAATAGCAATGGTTCTTCTAAGCAAAGCGGAATGAAGTATTTTGAAAGTGCGGGGCTTTTTGTTGGACATTCGAATCGCGCAAATTTTGCGGTTTCGCTCAATACGGGTGCCTTGCGCAAGTGTAAGCATTCTCAAATGGATAACCAATGGATTGATGAAAGTATTGTTTGCCTACGCAAGGGGGAACTCTTTACTCAATCTCCAGGAATTCATGAATTTCAAGTGGATCACAAATTGATTACTATCGAATTGTATTCGCAAAAGCATCGAGTCATTCAAAATACACTTTGGTCTTCAATTGTTTTGCGAAAAATTGCATTTATTTTTTACCCCTTTCCTTGGCTTCAACGGTTTCTCAAAAAATTAATGGCTCGAGTTGTGATGGGTACGCCGAAAAGGCGCCTTGAGAAAGCGGGTGTGGTTAAAATTGACTTACAGACTGACGACTTTTCAGTTTGCTGTGAACCCATCTCTCCAGAATGGAAGCCCTATTTTTATGGATACTTCTCACACATGGCTTCGGCGAATACTTTCGCTCCGAGATCTTTATGATTTCAAGATTTTCACCGAATTACGATTACAGCGAGTTCTTTTTGGCATTCAAAAAATCTTCAAGTGACGCCAGAGACAAATTAGAGCGAGAATTCTGTAAAGTAACGAAAAGCAAACGAGCTTTCGCTTTTCGCTATGGACGAAGTGGACTTTATTTTTTACTGAAAGCTCTGAATTCGAAGAACAAAAATGTAATTCTTCCGGCTTACACTTGTGTAACAGTCGCTCATGCGATTGTAAGAGCCGGATACGTGCCGGTTTTTCTCGATAATGAAAAAGGAGAATTTCAGCCTCATCCTCAGCGATACTTTGATGCAATTGATGATAAGACGGCAATGATAATGCCCACTCACTTGTTTGGAATGACTCAAGAAACAGCAGACTTATTCCAAAATATCAAAAAATATTTTCCCAATGTGTTTATTTTGCAAGACTGCGCTCACAGCTTTTTTAGCTGTGATGAGTCTGCAAAGCTTCCGACGTCACTTGGAGACGGAGCTATTTTTGGAATGAATATTTCAAAATTGCTGAATTCAGTTAAAGGAGGAATGCTTACTTTAAATGACCATAAAGTCGAACTTGAGCTTAGCAAAATATTAAAAAATGAAATGAAATGGCAATCTTTACTGTCGATGGTTTTTTCGAGAATCTATGTGCTGGTTGCGACAATTGCTTTTACTCCGCTTTTTTATCGAGTTGTTTTGTGGTTGCAGCGAAATACCAAAATTCTTAGTAGTGAAACTAATTATTACAGTGAAGAAACTATTGAGTTGCCAAAGGATTTCGATCAACAAATGTCTAATTTTGAATCTGAAATTGGTATTCGATCATTAATAAAATACCCAACACGAATTGAGCAAAGAAAAGAGATCTCAAAATTTTATATGACTAACTTGAAGTCTCTTGAAAAGAAGGGCGTTGTCAAGCTTCCGCCATTTAAAGAAGGGTTTTCTTGGAGTCACTTTCCCGTCTTGGTGTCTCCTGCAATCCGAAAAGACATTATCAGTCAATGTCGACTGAATGCCGGCGTCGAAATAGGAGTGATTGTCGATTACACGATTCCAGAAATGAAGTCTTATAAAGATATGAAAAAAAGAGATTTTCCGAACGCAATTGAAATTGAAAAAAGCATAATTAATCTGCCTTTGACTTACAAAGAATCACTTACAAGAAACATTGATTGGCAAAAGAGAGCTCAAAAAGTAGTCAATGTTTTACTAAGTTTTGAGCATTCATCTCAATACTCCAGAGGCAAAGAAACTTAGCGTCCATCGCGACCATCGGTATAGGACTCGCTGGCTTCTCCGGCTTCTCCGTATAGAGTTTTGATGACGTTATCGTAGTAGTAGGGGTGATCAAATCCAAATACACTCTGGAAGTATAGGAAATTCAAAAGCCATTTGGCACTCAGGCATCGGCTCTAGTGCACGTGCAGGTAGGAATGGGGCGTAATGGAGGACCGATGGAGCGGGACTAAGATCCAAAAGTTTGGATCTGGATGGGTGAACGAGTTAAACCTTAGGGGGATCTACATCACAGACACCGCGCTGCCCTTCCGACCATTTAGCGGATCGCTTGGCAGATGGTGACAATGGCATATTCGAACTCAAACTATCAGGTATAGCTCACGCTGTGGGGGAGGTCTAACCACTGCTATCGCCGGTGGGTCGGTCGCTAAACCAATGCTGGTCAAAATAGCTATGTATCGAGGCCGGATCGCTCAGTACCGCAACCAGCCGCAGTCGGCCACAATTGAGGGTTTATACACGGAGATATAACAAAGCTTCCCTTTCGAGAGCGTAATTTTAATATGATTTTTTCTTGTGGTGTAACGTGCTATACGGCTAATACCTTTAAAGCATTTGTCGGTGTTTAAAAAGTGAAGGTTTAATTGGACTTTGGGGGTATCCCAAAAGAAGGTTTACTAAATCTAATTTTCTCATTAGTAAAAGGGCTATGTAAACTTGGCGGTAGAAATGTAACAAGTTTTTTAGTGGATTTTATTGTCCTGTTTTTGTCTTTGTTACCAAATCAATCAAAAGTTAGTTTATTTAATTTTACCTGGAAGCAATGTCGTGAGGTAATTTTAGTAAATATAGCCCTGGAAAATTGTATTTTCCAACAACTGAGAAATCGGGTGTGGTTAGTTTAAAGAAAATGATTGTGAAATTATTAATATAGATGAAGAAAATCCAACAATATAGGGCCAAAAAAAAACAATGTTTTTACAAATAAAGCGGATAAAAGGTGCCATTTCTTCTGGTAAATTAGCCGCTTTTTCTGGTATAGGTATTATACTTTTAGGACCTATAACAAGAGTGCTTGATAGCCTTGTGTATATGTTCTTCACACAGCTTTTCAGTAAAAGAAACAATTCAATACCTAATTGTTATTTTTTGTTTAGTACTCCGAGAAGTGGAAGTACGATAATCTATCAAGTCTTAACTAGAGCCTCGAACTGTAAGTACATCAGTAATTTTCATGTGTTATTCCCTAATCACGCTTCTTATCAAGTTAAAAAAGCTAAAGGGTTGGGTGCTAATTATTATGGTTACACCTCGTCTATATATGATGTAAATGAAGGTAACTTATTAATTAATAGAATATTTAGTGGGACGGCTTCACCTAAAGAGATTCGTAAACGTTTTTTTAAGCTTTTAAGGCAAATAGATCACACTGGTAAATTTCCTATTTTTATTAAAAATATCCAGAACTATCATAATATAAGCTTACTTCATAAAGCAGTTCCAGAAATTAAGTTTATTCGCATAAAAAGAGACCCCAAGCAAATCGTTCAATCCGTGTTAAAAGCATATTATGAACTTGGTACTTTTCATCCAGTGACGGAGAGCATGAGGAATACTAGCGATCCTGTTCTTAAATCTGTATTACAGTTTAAAGAGATGACGGAAATTATGAATAAACAGACGACGAATATACCTCTAACAAATTTAGTAGAGGTTGGATATGAAGTTTTTTGTGAAGACCCAATGGTAGTTCTTGGAAATGAGATTTGGAGCGGTATTAAGTTTGATGATAAGAAAGTACCTCAGCTTAAAGTATCAAAAAGTCAAAAAGTAAGTGATGAAGAATTGTCGCTGATTAAGATTCATCTGAAAGATTATCTAAGATGTTAAAACTAAAGTCATCATTGATTTGGGGCTTTCGTGGAGTTTTAGTTATAGTAATTTTTTATTATGTGTTTTACAGCTTTAACTTAGGTATAATTGTTAATGAGCTTAATATAACACTTATCTATGCTGCGGGTATGTCCTCTTTATTTAGCGTGCTATGTATTATTCCACGTTTGTTTCGTTTAAAACAATATCTATCAAGTTATCCTCACGTAGAGAATACCGTTTTAATGAAATCTATATGGTTGTCATATGGATTAAGTAATATTATGCCTGGGCGCATATCTGAATTGGTTAAACCGATGTATTTGAAAGATAAGGCAAATATTCCAATTACAGTTAGCCTAAGTACATTGCTTTTTGAGAGGTTTAGTGATGTTATTTTTTTCCTTAACATTACTTTGTAGTCATTTAGTGTTCTTTGAAAATGTGAATTTTAAAATTCCGGCCCTTTTAGTCTTAGCTGTTCTCATTTCTATGTTTTGTGTTCTTCTTTTAGAAAAATGATTAGTGTGTATATGCAGGCGCGTCAAATGTATTCCCAAAATAGTAGAAACTCAATTTATTGAAGTTTGTTATATGTCAAAAAATGGAAAATTATTACAAGGTTTAACATAAACCATGATAACATAGATTATCTCAGTACTGGGGGTTGTTATTTTTTTTGAGTTGCAGGTGGGAGTACTCCTATGCCTGTAACTGCTTGTTTAGGGTATCTAATAATGACGGCATTTCCTTACTTAGTGCCATCATTGCCTAGTGGCTTTGGTTTATACGAATATGCGGAATTATAGTACTAACAAATTATGGCTATACAGCCGAAAAGGCTTTGGTTTTTACATTGGTCATTCATCTAGCAACAGTTATAGTTCCTGTTATAGCAACCGCTTTTATTTTGTTAAAAGAAAATATTGGCTTAAGGCCCTTTATGAATGAAATAAAAAAACAGATATCCTTAAAAAAGGATTGTTAATGAAAAACCTTAAAAGCCATCCTTTATTTTACTATAGCGTTCTTTTTATGACAGCAACTATGCTTTTTTATTTCTATAGTAAAGATATTAATTTAAAGACTGCTTGGGGTGGGATGCAACCTCATGATTACGTAAATCAAAAAATGTACCCTGAAAACTATCAAAAAGACTTTTTGGGGACTCGACAGGCTACACACATGGACAAATCACTGGCTATGAAATCTTTTTACATAGCAAAGAAATGGTTTGATATTGATCCAGAAATATTTGTTTATCCATTTATGTTGACACAATGCCTTTTCTTTATATTCGGCTTGGCTTTTTTGATAAAGGTCCTTTTCAAGGATGAACAGTTTGTGTTGTTAGGCACATGCGTAATTTCCTTATCGATGTTGGCAGGTCTGGATATGTCTCGATTTTTAACGCATGGAGTAACAAGAAGCTTGGAGTATTCTCTTTATTATGGGTTTGCATTTGCCTTTACATTTTGGGCCGTAGCCTATTCGATAAGAAAGTTTTATATCATTACATCTTTAATGATCTCGGCGGTAGTTTGCACTCATATAACAATGGGGCTTTTTACCTGTGTTTTTGTCGGCTCTCATTACCTATTTAAACCTAAAGAAATGATGAATAAAAGGTTTCTTATGGGAGTTTCTATATTTGGAGTTATTTCTGGTTTTCATGTTTTAAGTATCATTGATACCTCTAATATTGCGACTGGAATGATTAGCACTGAAAACTGGATAAAGGCTACAAAAATGTTTGGCTATCACTGGTATCCTGTAGTAATGAAGATGTTTTCAGACAGAGCGCATAAGGAATTTTTTCCGATATTATTTTCACTGTTAGCTTTTGTAATTGCTTTGCAACCTTTTGATTTTAAGTCTGATCCAATCAAGAAAATAGTTATTGGTGTATGCTCTTGTATAGTGATGACCGCGATTGGTATTTTTTGTGTAGAAGTACTTAGAATACCAATATTTATCAAAATGTCACTGCAAAGATCAACAGGGCTAATATCATTTTTCGGGGTTCTTTTTTATTGTTATTACTTTTATCTAAAGATCAGAAATGGCGATATTATTTCAGCTTCAATTGCTTCTTTTGGAATTCTGACATTAATTTTTGCCGCACCTGGTATTTCATTATTAGTCCTCTTACTGCTTAGTTTTTATGATATTAGAATGAAGAAGCTCTCGTTAATAGAGCTTTCTGATATACAAGCAAAATATTTGAAGTATATATGGGGCTTACTGGCGTTATTTTCCTTATTGTTGACTATTGCAAATCAGCTCTTTAGTAGTGATGTAATAGCAGTTTGGAATCCACTCCAATACTTTAATTTTTTTGCTTCATTTGATTTTTTATTAAAAGGTGGCAGTAATATACTTTTTTCCAGCTATAAGCGTATTGCTTTACTATTATTGTTTATTACGATAATTATTTTTACTAAAAAAGTTAATTTAAAATCAAGTAAATATTTTTTTAATTTTATTGTTGTTATCTTAATACTTATTCTTTTTCTGAAATTAAACCGGAGTCATGGGACGTACGGTAATCACGATCAAGCACAAGCCTATCTTGATATTCAATTGTGGGCTAAAAAGAATACTCCTACTAATGCTCTTTTCATGCAAGACCCGACTCATTCATATGCTTGGCGGGACTTCTCTCAACGTAGCTCTTTTGGTACTTGGCGTGATTGGGGATATGTAGGAGTGGCCTATGAGGCTAATGAAAAATTGTTTATTGAAGGCAAAGCGAGGATGAAAGAGTTTGGTGTAGACTTTGACTCAGTCAGTCTTCGGGAAATTGAAGCGTATAGTTCATTTCCCTATGAAATACAGTTCAGAGAAAATATTCGGAACAAATTTTATACAATGTTACCAACGAAGTTCAGGAAGCTAGCTTCACGTTATGGTATTGATTATGTGATAATGAATAAGAAGTACTTAACAGAAGAAAAATATCTATCATTGTTAATGAATAAATTAGAGTTGGCATATAAAAATGATTATTTTATTGTGTGGAAACTGTAAAAGTATAGGAAATTCAAAATCAAGAAGTTAAAGTAATAGCTCTGTTAATTCCCAAGTGCCATGAAGATGAATCTTCACTTTGGTTAAGCATGATACTAGCGGCTAGTGGAGAAAGTAGCTACTATTTCTGCTGCCAAAGTTCCCAAGCAACGTTCTCTTCAGCATCCACATCACAACCATAAACAACTGCGGCTCCATTCAGACTTGAGAGAAGAAGCAGAAGTTTTTAAAACCATGCCTTTGAATATAGCGCCTCCATCTTCTATAAATGTTCCAACACCAGTAGCACTAAATGTTGCTATTCCGTCGGCAGCAATAATTACACCTGCATTTGGACACTCTCGATGAAGTATGCGATCTGGTTCCATTTCAGCTGTGGCAGACATCATGCAAATTATATCTGCCACAGCTATAGTCTAATTTTCAGATACTGCAGACACTTCAAATACAGGATTCGTGCCATTTACTGTCAATGCTTTTGCGGTCGTAACGGCTGTCATAGAGCCGATGTTTTCTGCACTTGTCATATATTCTGACCTCCCAGTTATATATTAGAGATTTATTCCAAAATAGCATGTTTTGATTTGTAATTACAACAGATTAAGGGTAAGTTCAAGGACCTCCTCAAGCTATACATAGAAAATTCAAAAACCATTTCCAAGTTATTCACTCCTCTCGGCCCCCCGCAGAAAGAGTAAAAATTTCCCCCTTTCCTCAAAAATCAAACCAAGGCGCCTTTCATCGCGGAAGAGGGCATGTTGGCAGGCGGCACGAGTCTGGCGTTGGAACGGGGCCTACATATTTCTGGCGTGCTGGGGGTTGCCAACTGAGTGCGCGGTGATGATCTGTGTTTTTCCTCCGCTGGTTATCACGCGTGAGCAGCTTGACAAGGTGGTGGGCATAATCCGACGAGGTCTTGGGTGGAAACTGACACGTGAAGCCGAGTTGTAGTTCAGCAGATGGTGCCGCGTTTCGCGTGGATACCGTTACCTGGAGGATCGTCGCCGATCCAACGCGGATCGATGGGTTCGGAAGCTAACTGATAGCGAGAGTCAGTCGAGATACGCAGGTGGTTGGTCTGGTTGTCGTGGCTGCAGTGTAGGGCGTGCATCGAGAAAATTAGCACATCGCCCATTTGAAATTCGGCAGTTAACCAGCGGCCACCCAATTCGGTGCGCACGGCGGTCGGATCGTTCGAATAGACGCCGATAGTGGTCCAGCGAATGGTGTCCATTTCTTTGCGCGTTAACTCGCGGTTAGCTGCTTTCGCGCGGCCGATGATTTCCGCCGCTTCCCCTTCGTTTTCGCAATAGACGTCGACGTCGGTTTGGCCGTAGGTGCGCTTGAGTTCTTCGTTAAGGTGAGATTTTTCTAATACTAACAGGCCGCCCATCGCATAGGGAACATCGCCGAGCGGAGTCCAGGAGGTATAGAGATTTCCCGTCCCGCGTCCCATATAGACAATATCGCAGTGTGGCTTAGTGGCCGAGTTCTGTGTTGGCGTCTTGGCGCGGAACCAGGTATAATCGAGAGGCCGGACCGGGCCGCCTAAGAAAAATTCGTAAAACTCGATCATGTGGTTGGAGTAGAGCAGATCCAGCAATGGGAGATTGTCGAGGGTGACGTCCTGGGCCGAGCGCATGTGTATGCCGGGTTTGAGCAGAGCTGCGTCGAGCGGGTGGCCCGGCAGGAAGAGGTCTTGCTTGGCCAAGCGCTCAAGAGAACTGGTGCGGGCGGCCTGGACTTGGTCGCGGTCGAGCAGGCTAGGTAGGAAGAGGTAGCCGTCGAGTGCCATGCGTTGGTGCAGCTCTTCGCGGTCGTCGAGTGCGTCGGTGGAAGAGCGCAAGAGACCGAGAGCTGCGGGGGAGGCGTCTAGGGCTTGCTCGTTAAAGCGGAATTGAGGTAGCGTGGTCATGTTGGACCTTTTGATATATAGGTTGGTTTATCCGTGATAATTTAAAGATCATTTACTGCGAGGACGAGATAGAGGTAAATGAACGATATCTTGAAAGGCTAAAGTATAGGAAGTACAAAAGCCATTTCCAAGTTATTCGCTCCTCTCGGTTCCTCTGCAGAAAGAGCAAAACTCTTTCCCGCCCTCAAAAACCAAACTCCTCCTTGACCTCGGCAAACACCCCGATGGCAAAATCCAGATCCTCGCGCGAGTGGGCTGCTGAAATCTGCGTGCGGATTCGCGCTGTGCCCTGAGGCACTACGGGATAAAAAAAGCCGATGGCGTAGACCCCTTTTTCTAACAGCCGCACGGCCACCTTCTGCGCCAGTACTGCATCCCCTAGCATGATCGGCACAATCGGATGTTCAGCGGCATTGAGGGCAAATCCCCGTGCTGTCATTGCCTTTTTGAAATAACGGGTATTTGCTTCCAGCCTGTCGCGCAACTCGGTTGAAGCCCCAATGATCTCGAGCGCCTTCAGCGAAGCACTCACAATGCCGGGTGCTAGGCTGTTGGAAAAAAGGTAGGGTCGGGAGCGCTGCCGCAACAGATCGATAATTTCCTTGCGACCGCTGGTATACCCGCCGCTGGCTCCGCCTAGGGCCTTGCCAAGTGTGCCCGTAATAATATCCACCCGGTCCATCACATCGCAGTACTCGTGCGTGCCACGACCATTTTTGCCTAAAAAACCCACGGCGTGGGAATCGTCGATCATAACCAGGGCCCGGTGCCGTTCTGCCAACTTACAAATTCCCTGTAAATCGGCGATGGTCCCGTCCATCGAAAACACTCCATCGGTAGCCACCATGCGGAAACGACTTCCGGCGGCTTCCTCGAGTTTGGCCTCCAGGTCCGCCATAGCGGAATTGTCGTAGCGCAGGCGTTTGGCCTTACACAGGCGGATGCCATCAATAATGCTGGCATGGTTGAGCGCGTCGCTGATGACCGCGTCCTCGGCGCCCAGCAACGTCTCAAAAAGGCCTCCGTTGGCATCAAAGCAGGAACTGTAGAGAATGGTGTCATCGGTGCCGAGAAAGGCGGATATTTTTTGTTCTAGCTGCTGGTGGATTTCCTGGGTGCCGCAAATGAAACGCACCGAGGAGAGTCCGTATCCCCACCTGTCCAGACTGTCCCGAGCGGCCGCGATAATCTCGGGATGATTTGCCAGTCCTAGATAATTATTGGCACACATATTGAGGACGCGCTGACCGTCCGCCACGTCGATCTGAGCCTGCTGTGAACTGCGGAGTACCCGCTCTTTTTTGTAGAGACCGCTCACTTCTATTTCTTCAAGTTGCCGACATAAGAAATCCTTCATTGCACCAATCATGGAGTATCCTTTCTACTCTGGTCGAGCCAAGCCAGAATGACTTTCCTCGATGTTCCCGAACGCATTACCTCGAATCCCGCGGTCAAACGCGACTTTTTTTATGGCGTGTCTCCTAGCTTTAAATCATCAGATCGCCGCCATTGATATCAAATGCAGCTCCTGTGATATAGGATGCATCCGCAATCAGAAAGAGCACCAGCCGCGCGACCTCATCCCGGGTCCCCAATCTGGAAATGGGAAAACTTTCCTCGTAGGCTTGTAGTTGCTCGGGGGAACAATTCTCCCGCACCATCTCGGTATCGATTAACCCTGGACAGATCGAATTGGCAGTAATGCCGAAAGGCGCCATTTCCTTGGCCAGGGCGCGGGTAAAGCCAAGCACTCCGGCTTTAGCGGTAGTGTAGTGCGCTCCCCCAAGGGTACTGACGCTCCTTCCGGCCGAAGAGGACATATTGATGATGCGACCGTATTTATTTGCCTTCATATTCGCCAATACGGCTTGGGAGCACAAGAAGGTACCCTTCAGATTGGCGTCGAGTACCAAATCCCACTCCGCGGTGCTGATTTTCTCGACCGGGGTCGAGCGCAGCACCCCGGCGTTGTTCACCAGGATGCTGATCTTGCCGAAGCGCTCCAGGGTGGTTGCCACTAGCGCCTCTACTTCGTCTTCATTTGCCACATCTGTTTGCAAGCCGATCGCTTTCTCGCCGTCCGGATCGATTTTCTGCGCCACCTGGACGGCC
>JACLAC010017419.1_pt1 | contig 11380 bp, 10 predicted proteins | sample 8027881 | NCBI WGS metagenome assembly JACLAC01 (sample SAMN15725517, study PRJNA655200) | protist metagenome | isolation source: fluorescence activated cell sorting (FACS) single amplified genomes of... | place: Spain: Blaines Bay Microbial Observatory, Mediterranean Sea | collected 2016-01-19 | reverse complement strand
GTATCTCTTCGTTCTTCTAATAGCAAATGTTTATTTCGTATAAGTGTTACAATTTCTGTTAGCCCCACAAGATCTTCCCTCTCAAATTCCTCCCTTCTCCCCACTCAAATTCAGCCGACTTCGAGGGCGACACCGTGCTCTCTTCCGGATTGGCCAACCCTTGCGCCGGCATCCCGGACACGTGCCGATACGATACGGATATCATCGGGGGGTGCGCCCAGTATATGTTCTGTGAAAAGGACATGTGCGTAATCAAAGATGTGTTTTGCCAGTACGACGATATGTGTCAGGGAGAAGGAATATGTAATACTGTGGATGGGACATGCTTTTTTCCGAATCTGCAGAAGGGTGAGAGAGAGGATTAAAATTTGGGCTTGGGATTTGGACCTTTGGAGAGGCTGAGGAATTTGGAGAGCTGAGAGAGTAGGGAAACTTAGCCCATAGACTAGTTATCTGCTGATTTGATATGATCATATCAAATAGTGGTGTCGGATATCATTCATAGTATGGCAGGGATATTATTTTTAGACCAGATTTCATACACATTGAAACTTTCACCAAACACCACTATTTCATACACAGGAGAACCGTGCACGGACCCATTTCAGTACACGGAAAATGACGCATAATGTTTCATACACAGGAGAACCGTGCACGGACCCATTTCAGTACACGGAAAATGATGCGTGTGATGGGATGGGGAACTGCATTGGCATCATCAACAAGTGCAAGAAGTACTCAATATCTACTGAGCCGAGCAGCACGTGCCAGCTTGAGGGTGAGGAAGTAGTAGTATTCTAGAGATATATACAACAGGAAGTTGATAGTAGTAGCATATGTGTTCTGAGTAGTATCAACGAAGGTGAGGAAGTATGGTATTAGGAAGTTTCTTTTATTTGCGGAAAACGCCTCCACAGTGACACTATGAATTGGGGACTATGATACATACTTCCGAACTATACCAAAATTATTCCATTCGAAATTTCAGGTGTCTGCGAGCCCCGCACGGGTCGCGTGGAGTTCGAGTACAAACCCAACGGCGACTCTTGCGATGACGGTCGCGAGTATACTGTCGACGATCGTTGTGAAAACGGTCTCTGCTCTGGCCACATCGTGGATTTATGCGAGGCCGTCAATTGCGTTGCCAAGGATGACTGCCATCGTCAGGGGGATTGTATTTTGAGCACTGGGCAGTGCGTCTACCCCTCCGTCTCAGACGGTACTCCCTGTAGCGTGGCGGGGGAGGGGAGGAAAAGTGACAAATGCATAGAAGGAGTGTGTGTCCACGATAAGTACGGAGGCGCCCCGAAGTACTTAACAGTGGGAGAAGGACAGTGCGTGGACCGGTTGGGGAAAAGAATGAATGCCTTGCAGGGGGATGAGAGGGAGGTAAGGTGCCTGATGAATAGGCTGTGAACATTATCGAATGTTAAACGCCAATCTGATGGGACATGCTAACTTAGTTAAGCGATAGTTCATTACCCTCTACAGGGATAATTTATTATTCCTTCCACAACTACTTGCTTCACCAAACCCCAGGAAAACTCCTGCCGCTCCCGTTGCAGCAATGACAACCAGTGCCAGGCTTATAGCTACGCGTTTCCGGTCTGCACTCTGTTCGGCACCGTCCGAACCGTATCGCCAGAATCAGGGTGGGCATTCCTGCCTGGAGACGAACCGCCTGCGTTGGAGGTGGAGCGGGTGAGGAGAATTTGTGTAGCAATTATTCAGATTCTCTCGCAGGATTAATATCACTTTAAGTAATTTCCGTCTCAGACTCTTTGTTTTCCACTTAAGGCTCCCGAGGCCAAGCACTCATTGGTCACCTCCAAACCAGGTAATGGCTCCCGAGTCCGGCGCACCAATGAACGTTTGCAGGAAGAAGGATTTCAATGGCGATCCAGACAAAAAGGCCATCCAGTTCATCGACATTCTGATTGGACATCCTGGGTGAGGAGAGCGCGAAAAGGAGTATCATTACGTCTGGTAGTGTCCTTTTTTGACATTGGTGACTCACCATCACTCGGGACGCTGACCCCGACTTCTCTCACACCCTCGTGATCCGCACGCTGATCTCGATTGTGCTGCTCAACTCGCACTCTCTCACTCAGCTCCCAGTTCGACGACTTTCCTCTCCCGTGCTCTGACACTGTTCTCCCACTCGGTTCCTGGTTCGACGACACGACTCTTCTCCCTCTTGCTCTGACACGTTTTCGCACTTAGCTCCACATTTTTTGTTCCAGAGAGTCTCTATCATGTCTTGGAAGAGTCTCCATCATCATGTCTTGGTCCCGGTGTTCCACGTCCATTTTGTTCGTTGCCCCAGAGAGTCTGAAGAGCCTGAGAGTCCGAGAAGCCTGATTGTCTGAAGAGCCTGATTCCTGGAGGGCCTGATTGTCTGAAAAGCCTGATTCCTGCCGTTTTTCCCTTTCTCCTGGTGTTTGAAGTGTTGCGTCAACTAACAGAGGAAACAAACGTGTGGAGTGTTAATAATCCAAATTACCACATCCCCCAGCTTCATCTTCGTCTGCCTGTGCATTCTCGGGTTCTTTTGGCGACAGTCACTCCAAGAGTGCCTGGCCAGTCTCGCGAAGAAGTTTGGCGCGGCTGGGGAGTCGGTTTCAGCGATTCGGGACCGCGTGGCAGCAAAACGCGAGGAAATGCAAAAGAGAAAAGGCAAAGTGTACCAAGCTGGGAGCGATGAGGAGGTGAGATATCTACATATGTACAGTACGTTTTACTCTGTGGTATAATATCGCGCCAGTGTTAGTCTCTCCTAGAAACACTAGTCTTCCCTTCTAGGGCCTCAAGGCTCTTCCTTATTAACACCTAAATAATACTTAATTTCCCAATCCTTTTCCCAATTAGGACGTCGGTGCCGCCGAGAAGGGCGCGGTGGCTGCAGCGGCTGCGGGGAAGGGGGGGAAGACTGTGGATGAGGAGGAAGACGAGGAGGAAGAGGAGGAGGAGGAAGACGAAGACCTTGAAGGTCAAGACGAGGGCATGGAGGAACTTCCCGAAGGCATCGATGACGACGAGGGTGTCCCTCCTGGTCAGAGGAGATTAGGAGAATCTGGAGGGGGTGTTAGTGGGGCGAGTGCACAGTCTGTTCAGCCTGCCGATTCGAGTAATCAACAGTTACCGGAAGCGGATAAGAGTGGACCGTCTGCTGTGTCAGTCGCACCGGCGGCGGCTGGTAATTCGGATAATGATGGGGACCCTGATATAGACGATGATGGTGCCATTGATGTGGCAGCTGGAGATGCCGCTGCGGGGGGGCAAGTAGATGCGAAGGGGCTGGATAACTGAGAGGAAGGAAAGTAACCTTATTTTCTTACAAGTAACAGAAGCAGCAACAAGTTTCTGAGAATTCAAGAACAAGCATCAACAACAGTGAATCGAAGGGTTAGTCACAGTGTGGGAAAGTAATAAATCTGATGTTCCTCGAAACAGGACTAGAAACAGCGTATCTGAAGAAACAGAACTAGTATGAAGAGTATTTTTTAAGATTTCAAATAACTATGGGAAAGATTGATCTTTCCGATACGCTGAGTTAAGTAACGCCTAAATCTGTCAGCAAGACTGACCTTTCAAAGACGAAAAAGAAACACTGATCTAGTGTAGCAACGTACGCCAGTCGATTGCAGCACACGGGTTTTTCTTCAACGGATATTTTTTCTTTGACTTATCAAAGGAGTTTTGCGCGTGCAACCAATCCTTATGATTCACTGACACAGCGTCATACGCCGGTGATCGCTGTTGTTATTTCATCATAGATTTTCGGATTTTCGGAAAACGTCCTTTTCGGGAAACTAGAATTCAATCCATTCAGGTCACGTCAATGACAATGGTTTCTTCTTCTCTCAATTTGGATTTCTTGCATGAGTCTGTCTTTCTTGTCGACGCCATGATTTTTGGTTTCAGACCTTTTTCACTCTTTCAAAAGTTTACGAGTAGCATTGGATATTATTATGGGTATTGTCAATATCAGTAATATTGATTGGCAGTGTCAGTCAGGAAACTTCTCGCGTCTTGATCTCAGGGCATTTCTTGCGTATCTTGTAGTTTCAGGGGTGATATTTGCATTTTAAAAGCCAATGAAAGTGAATGCGCAGATCAGATTCAGGCGGAGCAACGGGCGGGTTTTTTAGAAAGTCATGTCACACGAGGAGACGTGGAGTATTGTTTAGAGGACGGAGTGATTTGGTGTGGAGCACGGATCTCCCCAAAACCTAAAGATGTCGGTCTCATCAGTTGATGCTCCAGCGGCTGGCGGCTCCGCGGAAGCTTCCGCAGCAGGGGGTTCTACTGATGACTCTTCAGCAGAAAAGTCTGCAGAAACCTCTTCCTGGCTCGACTTTCTGAGGGAAGCTGGACGCAGTCTTCCCAGCTTGACGTCGCCTCCTCTGTCGCAGAGTTCCCTGGACGACCCCGAATTGAGGGCTATACTACAACAAGCGCAGGCGGCCTTTGAAGACGATACAGTGGGTCCACCAACGATTACGCCGGTCGGGTCCACTTCGGGAGGAGTTGGTACTTCTCGACATCATGTGGGTATTAGTATTACTAGAAACCGGATTTCCCAAAAACAGATTTCTTCCGGTGGAGTAAATCTTTCGAGATCTTTACGGACGACCAGTAATGCGCTTGTCAGCTCAACTGATAATCGGATCCTGGCCCTGTGCGAGCTGCTCCTTCTAGCTCCCCACTCAGTGACAACGAGCGCCGCCTCACTCCTGTGCGACTTGTTTGGCGATCTGGATCCGGACACGAAGCTGTCCATAGTCCAAGGTATTGGTGTGCTCGGCGCCCAGGCGACGCTGTACTTTTTGTACAAACTGTGGGTCCGCCGAGGCATGCTATTGGGCAGTCAGAAGCGGAAGAAGAAAATAAGCAAGTTTCTCCTGGATCCAACAGTTATACGGGAACTAGTCACGTTTGTGGACAGTGGCAGTTGCAAAGTTGCAAAGACTACGGCGGTGGCAGAAAGATCGGTAGGTGAAGGTCCGGAGTTTCTCCCGCGAGATGACGACGATCATCCTTTGCCCTGGGAACGAGCGGATTTGAACCATGGAAGTAGTAATGGACGAGTAGACGAAATAACAAAAAATGCTAGTAATGTGAGCTCAGCTGCACTAATAGAAGGTAAGGAAGCAGTTTCGTCTGCCGGAGTTCCAGTGTCTTCAAGTGCCGATTCAGCAACCAGTGATGTAAAGAAGACTGAGCAGCCAGCAACATCGCAAGAATCTGATGGCGAAAGTCGTCCTGCAGCCATTCCTTCCGGGGCAAGCTGCACGGCTGACCGCACATATGATTGTACGCAACTCGAGATTCTTTACAAGGCACATCAGGGAGAGCTGCGGGACCGACGGACGCGGCTACGGCTTCAGCTCGGCAAAGAGCGCGACCTTCTGACAGAGTCATTTCGACAGGCTCGCGCGGATGTGCTTGCTCACTGGACCGCGTTACTTCAGCGTTTGTTCCCAGGCAGCAGTTGGCAGTCACCAAGGTGGATGAACGCATCAATGTTGAGTAGCTCATTAAATTTGAGTTTTCCTCCCGCCTTGGCACGCTTCTCAACCCGCAGTCGTGAGTTCTGGTCGTCTTTGCAAATACCAGCTTCCCACCTTGGAAAAACCATCTCCAGCAGTTCGGCTCTGGCTCTAGATCGCTCGATGCAGTTGTGGACTTCGTCGTACCCGCTGAGGAAAAAAGCCCGAAAGAGGTGGATCCTGTTTCTGAAATCTGTGGAGAACGCGTTCGACAATGTGGACCGGTTTTGGCTGAAAATCGAGGAGGATTTGGAGCGCGGGAGCTTTCGTGAATTGCATCCTTCCGTGCAGGGCATCATTCGAACTTCCGTGTACGTGGCCGAGGGCTGTCGAAAAACCTGCAGAGTGCTGGCAAAACACGGTGGATACGCCGGCGCCCAGTGCTGGCGCTTCAGTGCGTGGATTTATGGAAATCTGTTTTTGCAGTATCTCGCGAATCCCGCTCTTCGCTATTATGGTGCAGCACAATCATCGAACAAGGGCGAGGAAGGAAGTAGTAGTCGTAGTGACGACAACAGCAATTCCGGTGGTGTCAGTAGTAGTAACGTTGACAGCAAGATGCTGAACGGCAATCACAGCGAGAGTCCTAGCAAGCGCTCGCGCTCCCAGAGCATCGATGAGGGTGGTAAATTCGCGCGTTACCCCAGCGAGGAAGCGATCGACGAGATCATCTTCGGTAATAACTCGGTGTTTAACATTCAGGACAATAATAAAGGCCAAACAGCTTATCACGACAGCGAAAACATGCTGACATCGTCCTCGCTCGAAAGGCTCGAGAGTCAGGCTAACCGAGGGGCAGGTGGAATGTTCGCAGCCGCCGCCGATCACAGAGCAGAGGGGGAGCACAGAAACTCGCGCACCAATGCCAATGGCAATGCCAATACCAGCAATTTCATTGGGGCTCCCCTGACGGCTGCCGTGCCCTTCCAATCATCACGTTCGACCACTTCTGGTGGTCCGTTCGGTGATCTGGGGCTCAGTACCAACCTCAATAATAGCCTTAGTAAATCCGCATCGGCGTTCGCGTCGCCGCAGGTGTCTCCTCGGGGAGAAGAGGTTTTGCCAGGCGGCAATTCTACCAAGGCTGCCAGGCGCAGGACAATGCACGGCACTCCGCTGGTGCGACGAAACTCCAAGCGATCGTCCAACGCAGCACCTGTCATCCGCAATCTTCTACATGAAGAGCAGGAGGCGAGGCGACTTTTGGAGGAGGAGGTGCATAGTCAGGCGGTTCGCAGCCGCACCAGCAAAACCTGCAGCATAGCAGGCAGTTTAGAGGGAAGTGTGGTGAAGAAGAAGAAATGCCAAAATGGCAATGACAATGAGAACATTGTCAACCCCGCCAACCAGTCTTCGTCAACGAGTTCCACCAGCGGTCTTCTCGCCTCCTCGGAGGAAATTCCGCTGGTGGCACGACAGGCTTTGGAGGAGCAATTGCTTGCGGAGGCGATGCGGCGTCAAGAGGCTATGATGGCGCCTCGCGAAGAAGACATAGCGGAAGAAGACGAAGAAGATGTTTTGGAAGAGAGCGACGCAGAAGGTGATATTAATCCCCCAAAACCATATTTGGGCGAAGGCACACATCAGGCTGAAGTTCCTGAGGCTGATGATAAGGGAAGAGAAAATGATGATGTGTTTGTGGACATGGTGGGTTCATCTAATAGCGACTACGTCGCTGTGGATGACCCCTCTAGTGGCAGCGTTGAATCCTCCCCAGAAGAAGAACCGGAGAAAGCGGTTGCTTCGGGAAAGAGGACCGGAGCTGCCGTCGCGGCTGGAACGAGCAGATCGTTTCTTGGGAATCTCAAGACTCTGGCGTGGCTGTATCTTCGCCTCGGCAACACCTACTTAATGAATTGTGGAAATACTCTTCACTACAGCGCGGTGTTCTGTGCCAAGAGTGTGGGGTGGGTGATAGCTCGAGGGTGGTTTCAAATGCGACTTCAGGGGTCCGTCCTTGCCACCTATGGTGTGGCCTTGCAGCAACGACTGTTCGCATCTTCATTGAGAAATGGAAGCGAACCAAGAGGTCCAGGGGATCGCGAAATGGACACAAGCACTCTGGGTGATGCAGGTAGTGGTAATGTGCAGGATCCCACGGACATAATCCCCATAACCCAGCTGCCCTTTTCGACAGATTTTCGCTTCGCTTCTGGGGTTGTGGGACGTCGCGTGTGGAGGTCCAGCAAGGCAGGCTGCGCAGCGTTTCTGAACAAGCTGTTCGAGGCAACTAGCGTGATCCATCCTGCAATCGCACGCTTCTGGTGTACAGCGTGTCATGTGTCGAGATGGACTTCCGCACAGCTCCTCAGGCTTACCGCAAAGATCTCGAGAGGTCTGATCCTGGGAGCTAAGTTCTTGAATCCGCTGGATGGGTTTTTGGTGGATCGTTTCCTCAATCTGGCTCTTTTCACCGCAGATGCAGTCATGGGAAAAGTCAGTCACGCCTTTAGCGGCGCTCAGCGCGGCCTGCTACGGGCTCATCAGAGTATCAATGCCATGCGGCTCAACCAACGAGACGCCGACGCTGCTTCGGCCGAACACCAATCGCAGGTTCCCGCCAGCTGCAGTCCGCTAAAGTCTGCGCAGATGCGGGTCGCGTCGTCCGGCTCAAGTGTTGCTCTGTGCCTCTCCAAAGGAATGCAGTCGTGTGCGAAGGGAGCATCGAAGATGCAATCGGCTCTCAAAAGGGCTGTCGCAGACTGCCCACCAATTCTCAGCAAAGAGAAGCGAAATTACCTGAAGAATGCGAGCTGTGCGCGGTGCCGGGACATCATACTCGAACCGCGCACATTGCAGATTAGCAACCGTTCAGTCTTTGTGTGCAGGGAGTGTTTTGAGGCGTGTTGGAACAAAGGGCTGCCAAGAGGAGAAGAATCCTCTGTGAAGAATGGACTGGATTCCTTTTCATTGCAGAATAACCAAGGCTTCTTCGGTAGTAAATTTAATGCGGAGCAAGGCCACGAAGCAGCCTCCTCAGAGACGACGACGGATCGACCGGGAGAATCCTCTTCCTCATCGGCGTCCGCCAATTCATCCGCATCCGATCTCCACAAAGTAACTGGAAGCAGTCCGTCGAAAGATGCCGCCCAGAAGAACGCGCGCCGGCTGAGCGGGACCGGGGCAACAGCAGATGGGAAGAAGAGCCCTACCGATTCACCTGCGAGCTCCAGTGACGGGGGCCTGGGCCCCAGCCTGAAAGTGCTTAGAAACATGCGCGGGAGTGTGAAATGTCTGGAAGCGCAAATTGCTGGCAGCGATGACGATGCCGACGTCAACGACGGACGATCTGACGCTCAGAGCGGGTGCGTCAGCCCTGGCAGGGTCTGGGCAGATGACGACGATGACGACGGAGGTTGTTCCTTGGTGCGCAACAGTGTGGCGGAAGCTTTCGACACCATGCGGGCGGCGGCTAATGACGAGGAGGGAAATCGTGATGAAAATCTGATGACTCTGGACGTGCAGCGACTGCTGACGCCTCAAGTGTGGTACCTTGAACGACTTCAACATCTGGAGGTGGAATGCCGTGGCTGTGGGCAGTGGAGGGGACGTTTCGGTGACTTGGTTCCTCATCTCAACGAGTGTCGCGGCGCACAAATGCGGCTCGCGATGCGATGTTTCGACAAGGTTTCCGGACTAGAAGCTAAGATGGAATTGAAGCGGCCGGTTGTTCCTCATGCCCCTTGAGCCACATCTTCCGAATCCATCTCCTTCCCGAGGTCGATAGGCCCAACTGAGTCTGAACGAACATCGGAAGCGATCTGATAGCAAATCACGAGGATCGATCGTGATTTTATTTTTTTCAGGCAATGGCGTATCACATACCATGAGCCAAGGGTCGTGGAAAGCGGCTCTTGACATTTTTTTTCGAATGACATTGGCATGCATCCTGCCTGACTTCATCACTGGAGATTCACATGGCTATTGGACATTGACAATCGGTGATTAAGATGTCGCTATTTTCCTCATACATGTTATCGTTGTGTAGTTTCCAGAGCACACGCGATGCGGATCCGTGCGTTTACTCATCCAGTTCGTTTAATCATCCAGTGCGTTTAACTATCAGCTGCGTCGTCTACAACATATAGAACTGAAGGGTCCGATCCCTCAGTTTTGGATAAGGAGCATCCTTATCTAGAGTGGTTGTATTGAGTCTGCAATGTAGTTATCGTTAAGTATTGTGCGCATCTCCTTTGAGTCGAGGCAACGAAATCGGACTCTGAGGGATCCAGACTGAGACTGAACACAGCGCACTTATTTGTTGTCGAGTTGGACTTTTGTGCACACTTTTTCCGCAGCTCACTTCATCCGAATCGATGTGATGTGCGATCAGTGAGAGGTGGTTAATGTTGGCACAGTGCTTTGCTCTGCTTTGGTCGTGGTAGGTCCTTGGGAATCTGACCAAAATGGCATTTTAATCTTGTGCCATGCTATGGTGCATGGAATGTGTCAGGTGGTCTTCAAATTCGACAGTCGGGTGCGTGAAAACAAAAGAACATTCCCTTGTCTAAGTACCAGGGGTCACGGTTGAGAGCGCAGTCCAACTGGCGTTAATCTCGGTTGAGACGTACGAAAAAGGATCTCGGACACTAGAATCCTCGGGTGGTTTGCTTTTCTTTTCGGCTTCTCTTGTTGTGGTAGCATCCGTCGTGAAGGTGTTATTGCTAATTGACAACATTATATTCGGTCCTGAAACTGTTTAAAGCATCTGTTGTATAGCGCGGCGAATCAAAAATGGACCGACACGATCTGTCAGGGTGTGGTCAAGACAGGCTTGTTTTGGCAGGCGTCTTGGTTCACAAATTATCCCAAGCACGTGCAGGTGATCCGTTGCGGGACTTCATGGGGACCCTCGACGCCGTGGGACATTTTTTCAATCCCTGGGGCCATCGGAAAGACCAGTTCCAATCGTGGCTGACGCATTTTGCTCTCGTGTTGGAGTTCGAGGGGGATCCCGATTTGTGGATCATGCAGCGGGATTCTGGTGGCGATCGTGGAGGCGTGGAGCTCTACCGCTGCCCGGCATTGAAGAGAGACCAGGGATTCGAATGGGAATGGGGCAAGAGGGTCCGGTATGCGGGCAATCGCCCCGAGTGCATCCTCTGCAATATAGCGCACTTTAAGAACGACTTCTTTAACGTGCACGCTGGAGGGCGGCCCGTGCAACGTCTGGACATCTGGAACAGGTATGAGGAACAAATTCAGATGAAGTATTCTGTGCTCACCAAAAATTGTCAGCATTTCTGCTACGATTTCTACAAGTACACGCTGAGGCATTGTTCGATTGCGCCGATGAGTTTTGAAAATTTCGGCAAGATGATTCAGAAGCAGTGGAGCAAGAGGGGTGGGTGGGATCTGTCAGCTTAAGGCTGAATCTCTGATCGCGGAGGTGGATGAAGGGGCAGTGATCACGGTGGATGTAAAGGACATTCTGATACTTCACAGGTTCATGAAACAGTTTAAGATGTGAGATTCCAATGGGCGTGCACCTTTCCGAAAGGCTTCCGGTGTCCGGGCAATTATTGCAACTGCGGTTCGGACACTCAGAAGAAATGCAGACGGCCACCCAAAGACACGTCGAGCTTGGAACATGAGAACACAATTTGCGGAGTTCAATCGGGATCGAATCAGAATGTTACAAGCGCAGTTCAAATGACTCTGAAGAGAAGCAGTCCGCAGACCCATGCGTTCATGTTGAGTTTTCAGAGGTTGAAGTTGAAGTCGACAAAAATGTGCACATTTTGGGTTGAGGGATTGCGAGCTGGTTCATTTTCGTTGCTTTTTGGCAAATTTCTGGGCATGTTGCCATGGCGTTTTGGGGCCTCCAG
>JACLAC010016715.1_pt1 | contig 11380 bp, 7 predicted proteins | sample 8027881 | NCBI WGS metagenome assembly JACLAC01 (sample SAMN15725517, study PRJNA655200) | protist metagenome | isolation source: fluorescence activated cell sorting (FACS) single amplified genomes of... | place: Spain: Blaines Bay Microbial Observatory, Mediterranean Sea | collected 2016-01-19 | reverse complement strand
TAATATATACCGTAATGAAAATACAAGCAGTTGAGAATATGTGGAAAATACTGACCGTTTATCTTACAGTGATGTGTCCACTGCATCAAACGATATACCAGACAGACTCGACAAAAGGGTTCTGGTTAACTGCGGAAAGAACGTTTCTTTGTTTGAACCCCCCCCCTCCCTGCTTCAACAATGGGTAAGCGCGTCCTAGAACTGCGTGGCAGTGGACTGTCGCTCAAGACCTTGGTATTTTTCTCACGGGCCCCTCGGGATACAATATTGATAAAAGTTTCCGCATCGTCAATAGAAAAAATGAAAACCAATAGAAAATTTGCGGAGACAGTCGCGGGTCGTGGTGACGCGGTATATGGACTTTCCGTTGGGGTAGGCGTGCGGAAGAAGACTAAAAAAAAAAGGAGCGAGCTTGTTGAGTTCAACAACAGGATGGTCAGGGACCACAAGAGCGCGATTGGCCCAAGCCTGCCGACTGATGTTGTAAGGGCTGCGGCGATCCTCCTACTAAACACCCTTGCCGCGGGGCGCACCAACGTAAGGCCAATGCTCGCCAGTCACTTTGCCGATCGATTATCCAACGGCCCAGAACTGCAGGGCGTGCCAATCTACGGAGGCACGGGGGTAGGGGACGTTGCCCAACTACCATTTTTGATACTCGACCTTCTCCGAGGTTTTGGTGGCGAAGGAGACATTCGTCTGACCACAGGTGAAGCGCTGCCGCTCATTGCCCAAAGTAGCATAGTCGCTGCGCACAGCGCTCTTGCAATTTACGACACCGAAATATTGTTGGAAGAGCTAACAGCAAATGCTGCGTTGGATTTAGAAGCATACTCGGCGAATCCATCACCTTACAGTGAAATGGTGGGAACGGTAAGGCCGTACGCAGGTTACCAAAAGGCACTGAGAAAAATTCGGAACTACTTGCATGGTGGGTCCTTGACGAGCAGCATTGCTAAGAAACCGAAACACTTGCAAACGCCGCTGTCGTTTCGAACCTTAGGGATTGTGCTAGGATCGGCGTTCGACGCCCTATCGTTCTGTAAGAAACAGATCGCCGTAGAATTGAATGCCCACCAGCAGAACCCGCTGGTGCTGGAGGAAGAGGACAGGATGATGGGGTGTGGGAATTTTGATATGCAAGCGGTAGCTGCCATGCTTGACTTTATGCGGATTGCTGTGGCACCGTGCTTGACCTCCCAAACGGAACGGTCTATTAAGTTGCTTCAGAAAAGCGAAACCGGGCTGACTGATGGTTTGGAACCATTAGACGACGCAGGCGGGCACGGATTATCAGAAATTGCGTGGCCGCTGCAAGGCCTTTGCGTGGAAGCAAAATCTTTGGTGACACCGGTCAGCTGTGAAATCGGATCAAGCTCTCAGGCGGAGGGAATTGAAGATCGAATGTCAATGGCCGGGCTTTCTGCTCGTCGGCTACATGATATGGTTGCTTTAGGCTTTCGGTGCTTAAGCATAAGCACTGTCATCAGCAACCAAGCCATCGATTTGAGGAATAAAATGGAGGCCCAATTCCAACAAGGAACCGACTTGGAAGAATCGCATCGCCGGATGAGAGAACTTGTTCCGGAAATGAAGAAATTGTCCAGAGTCCCGGGCCCGGATGCAATGGAGGCGTTGTATAAAGGGCTGCAAGACGGCCTTTTGTCCAAGTGTGCCAGCAAAAGACCTGCAACCAATCGGTTGAGTCCATGCAAGTTGTAGCAGGGGGGTAAGATTGTTTTCGAGGACGATCCATCACACAATTTTTGTACAGAGCATCGGTGCGCATAAGTGGCAGAAAGACAAAATATATTCTCATAAAACAGTTTAAAGAGGTGGTAGTAAGACGTAAAAGCTAAACGGCATGAATCAGAGATAAGGAGTTGCGTTCGTATTTTGCTTTATTAAATAACAACGTGGGGCCTAGTTCCCCCTAAACGATAGCAGCCTCCCCGCGGCTTTTCTCCCTTGCACGTCGTTCGTTACCTCCTCTGGATCCGGAGGGACCGCTGCATCTGGTACTGCGAAACTCGTCTGGGTCGGGTTAACGGCAACATAAACTAAAATTGCGGCAATGGCAAGCACGACCAAAAGAAGAAAGACCCAGACGAGCTTGTCGGTCATCACCCGTCTTCTCAAAACATTAACCGCTTTGGAGGCTCGCTCTATCTGACTTTGAATGTTTCCTGCTTTCGTAATGATCCGATTCAACTTTTCGTTGTTCTCGTCGAGTTGTTCATTAATTTTCACACCTGTCTGCAAAATTTCCTGGGCCGTTGTAACGGACGAGTCTGCAAGTTCCACGTTCTTCTTTGCTAAATTAACGGTTTCGTCCGCGATATCTTTGCTGGTCAGGTCCTTTTTTCTCTCCGTCCCCATTAGCTCGTTTGACTCGATCGCGGTCCGCAGCCAGTTCAGCTGCTTGACTATCTCTTTCTGTCGTGCCATAAATTCTCGATGAAGCTGCTTGGCCTCTTCCCTGTCCGCACCGTTTCCCATGGAAAGGTATGCCTTCTTCATCTGCAAAAGAACATCCTTTAAACGCTTTAGTTTACCGTCACTCTTGCTGTCTATTTTTTTAAATAATTCTTGCTTCTCCCTTTCAGACATCTTTCCCCCCCTCATCTTTTGGACCGTCCCTTCCAAGTCTTCCACCAGCCGTTCCACCTTCTCTTGGTAGTACGAATAGTCCGTCATGTTGCCAAAGGAGCCCTTGTATATAAAACCAACGTTGTGTCCCAATGATTAGAGGCGAGGTTTTGAAACAATCTACGATTCTAATGCGGAGGTTAGTATTTGTAAAGAATATCTCACTGTTAACTCGTATGAAATAATGCAATTGACGGAAACAAGTTAATTCATCCCTCGTTGCATTTGGCATGATTCGTTGTAGTAGTAGGTAGTATTTAATAATGTACCAAGGTAGTAGCAGCATCATCCTCAGCATCATTACATAATACCGAAGAAGGAGATAAATAAAATCTGCTGCTGCTGTGGATGTGGATGTGGATGGGATTATTTATTATTATTTATTTAGTCTAATTGTCATCTATCTACGGTATCCTATACAAGAAGAAAAAATATTATATAAATAAACAACAACACAACACTGCACTATTACTAGACTAGTATCCTGACATCATCCTGACTGACTTATTAAGAAATACCAAGTAAGAATAAAATATCCAAAAAAGTACATACAGTAGAATAGTACCGTGCCGTATTAATACCATACCGAAATAGTCGTCAACTATAATAAAAAAGAGAAGGTTTTTAATTTTTAATAGTCGTTCTACTAGATATATACGAATACTGTAATAACAATATTATTATTTTATTATTGCTATAGATTTAAACTAAAAAGAGCTTAGACTAGAGGTAGAACAAGACAAAAAATATCAAATGGGAAAAAAAGGACGACTGCTTAGAACGACTAGTCTCCTCGTAGATAGATAGGTTGGAGTAGAATGTACAATACGTATATTATATAGTTATGTAATAAAATAATAAAAGGGAGGGGTGGGTGGTTTGAATCTAATTAAAATATAGAGTTTTTTATGAATCAGCAGCATGCAATGCAATGCAATATTTCATTCGTCCTCTTCTCTCTCTCTAATCTCAGTTCACTTCACAGCTCTCTCATCTCATCTCAGCTCAGCACTACCTCCTCGTACGGTACCTACCTACCTACCTAATAATAATACCACCAAATAAAAAAGACAATGACAAAACCACTTATTATTGTATTATTAGTCTAATAAATTACTAAAACTAATAATTACTAAAACTAAAACTAAAAACTAAAATTATCAACTTGAAACAAATAATAAAACAACAACAGGCCAATACTACCGAACAGTAGTACTATCTCCTATTCTTCGTTCTAATAATGTAGTCTAATATAATAATAATACTAAAATGGTTCATCAAGAAAAATTAAAATAAAAAAATAAAGAAGCTATTAGTCTATAATATTTCTACTACTTTTTTAATGCGACTTTGTATTTAAACATTGTATTCCTATGTAATATTATAATACTTACTTTTTTTTTTACTTCAATATTTTTATTATTATTATTTTTTATATTACTTCTCCGTATCATCATATTAACATTTTTTTTGTTGTTGTTGGGATAGTAGGTAGTACGCCACAAAAATAGTCAGGCAGGTCGGTCTAATAAAATTGATTATCTCAACTACTTTTACATTTTACTGTATCGGTGATAATAATACTGAACAATTGGAAGCTTGAATGAAATGAAAACATTCTTATCGTCTGAAACATACATTGGTATTACACATTAGATTGCATTATCTTAGTTTTTAACTTTTATTTTTAGGATGTTTACCCAACGCACTGCTCTTTTGGCGTTCGCGCTTTGTTCGTTTGTTTCAGTGGGTCTGGCGCACGACTTTACGGTTTGCGATGGCATTACTGATGACTTGAAAATTACCGCCGTTGACTTGTCTCCCGATCCACCAGCAGCTGGGAAGTCTCTTACCGTCAAAGTTACTGGCGGGCCAACTAGTGTTGCTGTTACTGGGGGGAAAGCCACTTTGAACGTGTTTGCTTTCAACACGCATATTTACGGTCCGTTGTCGTTTGACATTTGCACCGACTTTGGAGTTAAGTGCCCCGTTGCCGCTGGCGACAGCTGGGACGGCCAAATTTCCTACCCTATTCCAAGTGTTGCCCCAAAAGGCTTGAAGTTGTCCCTTAAGGTCGACATTACCGACGAAAAGAACCAGGAACTGTCTTGCTTTAAGATCGAAACAGCTCTTGGAAGCCAAAGCTGGTTCGACCGTATTGGCTCCTCTCTCTCCCGCCGCTTGGCTGCTTTCTCCATGTACCTAGGTCAATAGGTCATGCACAGAGCTTCCTCCTTTAATTCCGTAAAGAGTATCCGCGTAAATTAATCTTAGGAATTTGCATTCGGCGAATTATACAGTTACTTCTTGTTTGTTAAGAACCTTGTAAGTTTGAAAAACAAAATTCGTAAGAAGTTTATTGCTCTAATATTTTTCACCATGCTCTTACCAAGTAGAACTTAAGAAAAAATAACAGCCAATTTTCTTGTTTTGAACTTAAGAAATCTTATATGATAACTACCTTAGATACTGGCCGCACCAGCATACGCTTCTTCCTCTGACTTTATATCAAAATTACGACGGCCAGCCGTGTCCGCAGGAACACCAGCCGCAGAATACTTGCAAAGTTCGACCATCAGCATTGCGTCTTCATCCCCCCCATCGGCAGCGCCCTTCGACCCTTCCTCCACCACATCCTTACCTGCAGTCTCTACTGACACGAACAGGCTACAAATTGCCCCGCACGCGTAGAGTCCACCAAAAACAGTGGTAACGTGGATGAACGAGTACTTCATCAAGGCGGCTGCTAAATATGGCGCTACGACTGGCGCAAAACGGTGAACAGTACTGCACATAGCGAGCCCGTTGACCCGAAACGAGGTGGGAAACACTTCTGGGGTGTAAGTATACAGCACGGCTGTGGCCTGCGACGTCGACTTCAGCACTGGCAAAACGATCAGTATCGCATTCACGGCGGTAATGTGGCCTAGCACGACAGTGCCGATGCCAGCTGCAAGCAGCAGGGACATCAGGAGCACACGACGGCCAAAGTTAAAAGCGAACGCAATTGAAATGTACAGTGTACCAAGTGCATCCCCGAGAGACATGAAGAATGCTGCGAGGTAAGCGTTGTGCATGGGGTCTTTGCCCCCCCCGGTCAGAGTTGTGCTCTCGGCAATGTACAACGGCACCCACGAGAAAATGTTCCCCCCGAATGCGTTAAAAAACCAGCACAGCAGCAACGGAATAAGCGTTTTCAGAATATTCGGGTCGCTCAACTGCTTCGCGAAAGTATCCTGCGAGACGTTCTTCTTGTTTTGGTTGGGCGTGGTCATGTTCTCGACTGTTGGTGTCAGCTCTTCCGTCAAGTCTACCTTGTTGTACTTGGAAATCTCCAGCAAGCAGTTGACGCACTCTTTGATCTGGCCCGAATGCAGAAAATAGCGAGGCGACTCCGGGGTAGTCACCAGAAGAATCAATGCTGGAATGATGGGCGTGATTGTAAGCATCAGCATGCGCCTCCACCCTAACAGTGGAATCAAGTACATCCCAAGGGCGACGCAGACCATCCCCCCTACACCGAAAAAAAACGCAACAATGGTCAATGCAATGCCACGAACGTTCTTTGGCAAAAATTCGCAAAGGTACGTCGTGGAGATGACGATGTTGCCGCCGTACCCGACTCCCAGCATAAGCTGCAGGGCAGCCATAACAGGCATAGACGCTGCGAATGCGCTCGCAAACCCAAATACTAAAATGATCAACAAACAGATCAGCATGGAGGGTTTGCGACCAATAATATCACTACTCTTTCCTAACAAAACGGCACCTATAAGCATTCCAACACTAATGGCGGACCCCAAAAGTGCTAACTGGGCGTTGTCGACCTTCCACTCCTTCTTCAACAGCGGAAACAGCAGCGGGATAAGCGCCGTGACCATCGCTTCGATAAAGTTTACTAGGGCGCAGAGGGTGAACAGCTTCGTCTGTGTCTTTCCGAACCCACAATGGTTCAGGACACCATCTAAAATCTGCCACGGCCCCTTTTTACCACCCAGCAGCGGGGCGTTGTCCCCCTCGTCGTCTACAAAACCACCCCCCATGTGGAAGCGCCGGTCTACGTTAGTGTCGTGCGAAAGTATACAACAACAAGGCCTTTTACAATAATAGCAAGGCCCAACGGTTCAGAATCAATTGCTCTCAAAAACACTAATACGCTGCAATGATTAGGATACGATCTTTCAACGAATGGTCGAAAACATTCACATCGCACTATTTCCATCTACATAGTCGTGTAAGTGGGTATAATACCGTGTATCGTATATAAGAGCTCTCAACTTTTTTAATTAAACTATCGTTCTAACTCGTCGTCGTAACCGTACAAATGGTGAAGAATATTATTATAATAAAAAAATGAGATGACAACAACAACAACAAACAAAGCCTCTCCGATTCTTCTTCTTCTATCTTCGTTCGCATAATTATTAATAAAATTAATAATTTTAGAATTTTCATCCTATTTCAGTATTATTAATATTGATACCATCGTAGTATGTATATTATTATTCTTATTCATTTTTTCCTATTTTGTTTTCTTCTTCTTTAACTACTACACGAATTCTTCCCCTTCTTTTCTTTTGCTATTTTGTTCCTTTTTTAAATAGGTTTCTCCTCCTTCTTCTTCCCGCAGTCTTGTTTTGGTGTTATTACGCTATTAATATTTTTTAGTATAATTATTATAGGATTTTTTCTATTTTTTTAACGTAAATCATAAGAAAATTTTTCGACCTTTTAACTAATCAAGTAATTCAAGCGGAAAAAATAGAGATGAATTACTTTTTTCGTGGCTTCGAGACTCGACTTCTGTTCTTGTTCAGCAGTTCGACGGCTTCTTTCTGATTGCTTGCATTCTCAAGCCTATTTTCAGTTTTCCATGGCTTTCGCTTCGCGCGAGCCCGCAGGACTTTGATGGCTTCAAACTCCTCTTCCCGTCGAACCCAATCTGCATTTTCACGGTTTTGCAGAAATGAATCTTCCAGGTACCCCTCTAACTTCTTCACTATATGTTCTTCCTTTCCACTTGGGTCTATGATCGTATGGCCAGATCGCAACTCCAAGTAACCATCGTGCCGCAGTGGAATGTGTTGATCTTCCAGAACAATCCCAGATTCTTTGTCCTGAACTTCGTACTCAGCTGACCGATTCCCGTGCAGGCGGAGGACAACAAGGTTTGGCAGCATGTTGACGCAATGTGGAATCTTCGAAAAGTGGTTGTGACTTAGTCCCAGCTGTTGCAACGTCGGCGCTAATCGGGACATCGTGTCGGGCAAATCCGACAATCTATTGTAATCCAAGTCAAGCTCAATCAGATTCTTCAAGTACTTGATGCTGCCCGGCACATTTTCTATGTTGTTGCCACTGAGCCCGACTCTGATTAGCCCAGGCAGCCGGATAATTTCCGACGGAAACATGGGGAAAGCATTATCGCTAAGTCTGATTTCCTGGAGCCTTTCTAGCTTGACGATTTCCACAGGAAGACCGGTAAGCTTGTTGCCGTCCAATAAGAGCCGCTCCAGGAGCCTGAGACTCCCAACCTCAGGCGGAATGGACGAAAGGTGGTTGTGCGACAAGCATAACGTCGTCAAGAACGGCAGCTCTGCAATCTGAAACGAGAGAGCAGTGATTAAGTTTCTTGAGAGCCACAATTGCCTCAACTTCGACTGTTCCTTCTGTGCTGGTAAAGTAACGGCAGAGTTTTCTTCGGAGACCGTCTCTTTCTCCTCCACTTTGGCCTCGGCAACTACGGACAATATACTTGACGTGTCCCCAAGCGCGAACGTAGAAAATACGATAGAAGGGACAGCCGCGAAATCGAAACAAAAATTGGGAGAGGCACTTAAGTCAAGAATACCTGACTTTTTTGCCAAACCCACACGACGATTAACCTTCTGCTCTAACCTTTTTTTCCCTGCTTTAGTTTGTTTTCTATCTTTTCCACCAGGCGTCTTTGGGTTTGCACTTCCTGGCTTGCTACTCGCGGTCCCGGGCTTGCTGTTTGGGTTTGCAGTCCCCGGCTTGCTTTTTGGGTTTGCAGTCCCTGGCTTGCTACTCGCAGTCCCTGGGGTGGTGCCCGAGGCGGACTGGTTCGCGCTCATGATCAATCACGCTGGCCTTCAAACTTGATACTCGGTTGCGGAAACTTCTCACTGCCAAATAATTAAATTTCGGTAAATAAACAAACAAGCCACCCAGTTCTGATATTCGGAAAAAACTTGTGCTCAAATATGTAATAATTTTGTACAAATCTTCTGAAATTGTCGTGCACGCCCCTCGCCGTGCCTGCTGCTGGTCACCTGTGCCATCGCCGCGGCTCCAAATAAATACAAAAAGAAGGCCTTATTATAATAATTTATAGTACACCACAGTACCACAGTAGTATATATATTTAGTTTTTTCTATTAGTGCACACCACAGCATCGAAGTGACATTAACGGCTTTTTGATTTGTTTTTGCGACGATATTAATTTATTTACTGCTGTGTTTATGTCAATAATTTTTCTGTACTTGTTTTATACAAAAATCAGAAGATCTCGTATCAAACAAAATTACTTCTTGAATTGTATATATATATTGAATGATGGCCAATAGATGTATTAAAATATCACTAAAACCGTAAGCAGACATTTGTCTATTAACTCAACTATAAGTATACATACAGTTCGACCCATCAGTCAGGCCGAAAAGAACAAATCCACGAAAGGCCGGCTGGCGTGTTTCTTGGCTTCTGCGAAAGCGTCGAAAATTTCTTCGTGAAACTTCGGCACGTCCATATTTGACAACATCCTCCAGCATGGATGCATCGGAACTTGTGCTGCGTCACTTTCTTGCCCCTTGCTGCTGCTTCCCGACTGGAGCAACCGCTTCGCATCTTCGATACTATTTTGGTTCTTGAGCCGTGGCTTGCCTGGAGAGTAATGTGCTTTTTCTAAACGGTATCTGGCGTAGTCACCGTGAACGAACCGCTGCCTCTCGTGTTTTAAAATGCGGCGAAGACTGTTTGTTCGTGATGTGTTTGAAGGCTTAATTATTTGAGTCTCTTTCTTTCGCTTGCCAACTGCATTTAACAATTGTTGGATGTGTTTCTTGGAAGACATCCTGTACAAAGACTGCGCAGACCCCGCATCTTCGCCTGCTGGGGGAACGCGCCTTTTGAAATCGATCAAAGCCAAAAGCTTTTCCTGGGTTTTTTCCCACCGCTTGGTCAACTTGGCAACTTCTTGTCGGCCTTCGTTCAATATTTTATTATCACGATCCAACTCAGACTCTTCGGTGGACATGTGTCGTTGCTCGTTCTTCTTGGACGATCCCATGTTTTTTTGAGGGTCCCCCAACAAAACGATGGAATCCCAGATTTTCCCGAGACAAATAAGTCTGGCTTTTCGGCATCTCAAGAAGTGTCTGGCGTGCCGCTGAATTCGAATGATTTTGTATCGATAAGACTTTACTATACTGGCGAATTGAGAATCATCCTGGTGATCTCGAAAAAAACTTCGAATGATGCCGGCAAAGCGCTTTCGTTTTGTAGTTCTTAAGTTTAGCCTAGCTTTCCATTCATACCTAACCAGTATTTTTGCTACAGTCTCGTACTTGACTTTCATCTTGTTGTTGTAATGCCTTCGATGGGCATTCTGAATAGTTAATACTGCTTGCGACATTTTTTTGTGATTCTCTGCATCAGCTTTTTTGTCAAGGACATGAGCCTTCAGTTTATGTATGCTTGCAGCGATTGCAACCAATTTCAACCAATTTTTTTGCCGCGACTCATTTTCCCCTTTTTCGCGGACGGCAGAAATTCGTACTTTCTTGTCTTCTAGATTTTTTAACAGTTTTGCTCTCTTGTCTGCTTCCAGTAAAATTCGACGGTCTTTTGCGTTCTGTGCCTTTTCCCCCCACGCTTTGTTGGACGGTTTGATGGTTGATAACGAAGGCAAACTTTTACGGACTTTAATCCCATGTTCGGCGTTGTGCAAATCTTCTATCGATTTTTGCATTCGTCGAACTGAGGACGGAACGGCCCTAATTTTTGGTAGTTTGTCTACGGAAAACGTATGACGACCCTGGTGTCGTGAAAACGTATTTTTAGTATCCCCACGGGCAGTCGATGTTGTCTCGGCCACAGTTTCTGCGCGTTTGATTGCAGCCATTAGAGTTTGGACGCTCTGTCTTTTGCGAACCTTCCCAGCTGTGAGCATGGGTGGAGGTATCATGGTTGCAGTGGAAACCTCAATGTGAAAACAGTAGCAGCAGTGTGATGTATTTCAAAGCACGGTAACCAGAAACGAAACCTGTCAACTTTAAATCTATTGAGCTTTCCCCCTTTGCTAAGTTTTAATGAACTGGTGGTAATTGTGACTGCAAAGCGTTGTTTTAGGCTTGTTCCCCTTGTGTTAGATGGAGTAATCAATATTTAACATTTGATTTCTCGTAATACATACAGCAAAGAACAGTTCAACTTCTCTTCTTTCAATTTGTCGTTCTACTCTCCTCCTCTTCTTCGCTCGTCTTTTCTTTCGTTCGTTGCAGTTGTCGTGTTGTTCTTTTTTTACCGTCCCCCGCTATTACTTGGTAATATTATAATGATGGTTGGCTGTACTTTTTACTTTCTATTTACCCGCCTGTTCTGAGGTGGTCCTCAACTCTCTTTAGGAGCAAAAAAAGAAATTTACGGGAAACTTCCACATTTAAGCATTCAAGTAAAGAAGTGAAAACAAATAACAATACTCACAAAAGT
>JACLAC010021081.1_pt1 | contig 11384 bp, 6 predicted proteins | sample 8027881 | NCBI WGS metagenome assembly JACLAC01 (sample SAMN15725517, study PRJNA655200) | protist metagenome | isolation source: fluorescence activated cell sorting (FACS) single amplified genomes of... | place: Spain: Blaines Bay Microbial Observatory, Mediterranean Sea | collected 2016-01-19 | reverse complement strand
TCTGCTATTTCTATGTTAAATAAACTGTCGTCGTGTAAATTATTTTTCTTCTTCTCTCTCGCTCTTCTTCTTCTCACTCCTCCTCCGCGCGTTTTTTGTTTTTTGGAAGTTCATTTTTATACGATCACAGATTGAAGATATATCCAGAATATTATTTTCATTTCATCAACGTGATCAATCAATGGGAGCTATCTTTATCGTTTCGTGATCAAAACAATTTTACAGTAATTCTAAATCTGCCAATATAATTTGTGCAACAACAGAAAATACAGACTTTAATATTTGTTAAACCGTCCGCTGCAATCTACGATTCAACCGGAATAAGAAGTCGCTTCAACAACACATCAACACGATGCCAAAGTTCAGAATACCCGCGTCTCGACAACCTCAGCCCCGCGCTTCCTTGCTGGTGTCATCAAACGCTCCGGTCCAGAAACAGTCTTTTGCTGATTTAGTGCTGCAACCGCTTGCGGGGCTGAGCTCAAACATTTTGAAGCAGACGTCCGAAGCAATACTAAAGCCCCAGCACGAAGATACCCACGAGCAGAAAGTCAATAATTTTGCTAGGGAGCAAATTCTCATGAAGCCGAAGCGGAAAGCGCCGCAAGCACCTTTGTACTCTCACGCCGCGCTGTCGGCCAGTGTCAACTTTGAACAGAACAGCGCCGGGAAGGACTTCTACGGGCACAACAAAAAGTACAAAAGTGGCCAGTACGGCGAAAACGCGTTCAACACCATCGTTGAAACAGAATCGAAGCAGTCGCTGACACCGCTGGCACGTAAAACAGTGCCCGTGCCCACCCCACCGCATACATCGATCCCACTGCCAGCGCCACACACTGAGCGTTTACCGCTTGCTTCCTCTTTGCAAAGCGTGAGCAAGACCCTTGCAGAGGAGAAAAGCCATGATATCGCCGAAGAATCCCTTGAATCAATTCAAAACCCGGTCCTTGATGATAAGTTTGCCGATGGGCGAATTCACGTTGTTGCGAGGTGTCGTCCGAAGATCCCAGAAGATGACGAGGCGGACATTGACCCGTACCGCCAGTGCGTAAACACAAAGGTGGAGGACTGCAAGATCGTACTGAAACGTGAATTTTGCCAAAACCGTGCCTTCAGGGTGGACAACGTCCTCTCTGAGACGTCGTCGCAAGAAGAAGCGTTCAAAACGGTTGCCGAAGACATAGTAAAGAGCGTGGAGACAGGGGTCAACGGGACGATCATGTGCTACGGCCAGACGGGGGGGGGGCAAAACGTACACTGCTTTTGGCAACGAAAAGGAACATCCAAGCAAAGCGGGGATAATCCCTAGGTGCGTCAAGCACATGTTCCGCTACGCCAAGGCGATCAATGATATCCCCGGACAAGAAGCGTCAATCCGCCTGTCGCTGCTGCAGATTTACATGGAAAACATAACTGACCTGTTTGCCATACCGGCGAACGGTACCGGGAAACAGCAGAAAGAGAAGTCTCTGCAAATACGAGAGGACTCGATGGGGAACGTGTTCGTTCAAGGCCTTAAGTGCGTGGAAGCCGTGTCCCCGGACAATGTAATGGCACTGGTCAAAAAAGCGATGGACGGGCGCATTAGCGGGGAAACCCGCCAAAACACCGCCAGTAGTCGGAGCCACGCGGTCTTACAGCTCCACCTGGAGCAGTCCACGCCCGCTGACCATGTAGAAAACGACGCCTGCCTTAACGAAAACGAAAAGGTCATTAAAACAAAATTTTCCACGCTGACCATCGTTGATTTGGCGGGAAGCGAACGGGTAGCAAAGTCCAGGTCAAAAGGCCAGCGGCTTCAAGAAGCACGAAAAATCAACAAGTCCATTTCTGCGCTAGGCAATTGCATATCTGCCCTCGCGGAAGCCCACGGGACTGGGAACAACAAGCGGCACATCCCGTTCCGAAACAGTCAGCTTACCCGGTTGCTGACAGACTCCCTGGGGGGGAATACACGAACATGCCTGTGCGTCAACATAGGCCCCGCAGCGGCCAACTACGAAGAGACGTACGCGTCGATGCTTTTGGCGCGCCGGGCCATGCAAGTTCGGAACTGTGCGCAGGTGAACGAAGTGCACGGGCTGGTGAAGGACGAGCCCGAGCCCGAAGAGGAACCGGTAGAAAATGAACCGGAGGCTAGCGTGGAACAAGTAGGCCTGCTGGATCCGGTGGGAATACACAAAACTTTATTGACAACACAGTTAGGTCTGCTAAACCCGAGCGACGAAGACATAGAAAATACTCAAAAAACCCTTCTTCTTGCCATGTCGACGCCGTTGGCGTCCAGCAGAAACGCCAACGCTGGATTTTTCTCCGAACCAGCAAGCAAAGAAAGCCCCGCGCCGGGTGGAACGACAACCTTGAAGAAACAGAACGACGCTCTCCGGAAGCGAATTCTTGCCCTAGAGATAAAAATGTGCAACATTAGCAATGCGCGCACGCGTGAGATAGAAAACAATAGCAAAAGCAGCGATGTCAGTGATAAGATGGAATGCGGCGAATGGGAGACACGAGAGCACGAATTGGTAGAAAAGTTTACGGGCATCATTCACAACCTCCAGATGGAAATAGCGAAACAGAATGTCGCCATGGCTAAATTAAGAAAGTCTTTGGCGGAAGAGAGGGAGAAAAACATATGAAGAGAAAATTTTAAAAGAGAGGTTTGCAACTCGTAAAACGCGTGTACGAACTATCATAACAAAATATACGCTGTTATTATTTGGATATTATCTGAAGTGTTACAAAATGAGAGTCTGGCCAAGTAAATATAGAGTATTCATTGTAATTAAATATCTTCACTCACTCGTGTAATCGTAGACAAACATGAAAAGATGGTGTCTATAAATTACGCAGAAACAAGGCATAAGAAAATACAAAAATAATGCAGTATTAATACCTACTCTCTGAAAATGTATTGTTAATTATACGTAGTCGATTTGTTAGACTATTATAATACACCACCGTCGTCTCGTCGTGCGTCGTCGTACCAAGTAGTATTATTATTTTCAGCAAATTTATTTTTCTTTCTCTTCTTTCTTCTTTTCTTCCTCCTTCTTTTTCTTTTCCGTTCCTCTGCTCCATTCTTCTTCTGTGCTACGGTAGTTCATTCTTGATGTATTAAATATCCTTATTTAAGGATAATATAAGAGAAATAACTAATCGTATTTTTTTAGTAAATTTATTCATAAATAACAAAAATGAGATGTCAATATATTTATGTTCATTTATTAATTTCAACCTTTTAGTTTTATTGTCTTTTATTTTGGTTTCTCTGTTCTACCTTAATGGTACCAAATCCCAATTGTGTTTTTTTTACTTCGATTCCTTTAAATATTATACACGTAATAGCATTAAACTAGCATTTTGTGCGTGAGTATAAAGTCTTTATTATCATTTATTTTTAAGTAGCTATTTTTTAAAACGAATACATAGTAATACAATAGGATAATCTTCTCTTCTTTTTTTTTTTGGCGAAAAAAAAAAGAGGATTCCCACTTCTTACTTTCTTCTTCCTTTTGTTTTTTTTTTTGCTCTTCTTCTTCTCGTTTCTTTCTTCCTGTTATTACATTATTTAGTTCTATTATTATAAATATTTTTTATATTTTTTTATTATTATTATTTTATTTATTATTATTATGTAGGTCAGAACTTCCTCTTTCTTTTTTACAAGAAGAAAAACCAAATGATTTTGGTATGTAATTAAACAAAAACTACATCAGTCTATTTCTGTTGTCACATTATTCGAAGGAATAAAAGAAAACTTTGTGTATTGTTTAGTACACGCAGACAACAAGAAAGACACGATTCGTTCCTTAATTTAATTTAACAAAAGAAGCAAAACAGACCACGAGCACGCCGTCCGTTGATTTGCTACCACGTCCACACCTATGTTTTCGCTGAGGGTAGTCAGGCAGCCACCGGTGAATATACGAACTAGAACGCCCAAAGAAAAACGACATTTTAAGCTGGTCGTTCGCGTCTTTGCCCCCCCGAAACATACGGTCAAACTAGCGGTAAAAGCGACGTTACTTTACGCGGACAAGAACGGGAATCGCACCCCTGAAGTCACGAGTGGGAGCAAGAAGCAAGGGGTTCTCATCGGGGGTGCCCTGAGGCAAGAACTTTCGTCCGTCAAAAAAATCGCGGCGAGCCAAGGAACGGACGGGGGGTTCCACGACGTTACGTTCGCCGACCTAAATCTGTACGAACCAAGCTCTCGCCACAAAGACAGGGAATTTTGCTTCCGTTTCGATTTGGTCGACTCGCTGTCGGGCTCCGTGCTCGCGACAGAGGAGAGTAGCCCAACGTATGCGTACACGCACCCAAAGGTTTTGCGGCGGCGGCGGGAAGTTTGCCTACGGGCTGTGAGCGGTTTGGCCGACATGCCGCTGTCTGCACTCTTGCGAAGGGGGCCGTCAAAGCAAAACCGAATGCATGTGGTGGGAGGGCCCTTTATCGCCAGCCCAAGGCTCGGCGCCGTGTTTTGCTTCGTCGGGCATGGGTCCAAGCGAGGCGGGAAAGTGGTGCGCTACGAGAAGCGCGCTGAAAACATAGAGTTATTCTCCGAGTCTGCGTTGTTCTTTGATCCCCCGAAGAGTACAGAGGCCTTCCTGAAGCAACACAGAATCGTCGACGTCGAGATACGGGTAACGAATGACTCTAGGCACTTTAGCAACTCGATGACCGTGACGTACAAAGGGGGGGACACGGGCCAATCGACCGAACCAGCGAAAAGGGCTGCTCAAGAGGGCGCCGCGACCGAGGAGACACGAGAACCCACGGTCGCGCCGCCCCCTGCTGCAGCACGTGTTTTCCCTAACGACTGGTACGCGCCGGTTGCGGCCGCACTAGGCAGTGTTGCTGTCGAAAATAACGACAATGTATACTCCCTTGACTTCATGTCCGAGACCGACAGTGCGGATGGCCTCGCCGGTAAGCTTTCAGACGATTCTTCCTGCGACCTCGGTGCGGAGTACGACGGCAAAGGCCAAGTGCTCGGGGAGGATTTCTTGTTTGGGTGGAATGGGGTGGACTGTTTGACCGACCATTCCTGGGATTTTGACACCGCTTTCCTCGGCAACCGCGTTCGCTCTAGAAGCGATGCGAACCTTGTCCCGGATCAACCGACCAAACGGCTCAGGTCAAGAATGTAAATATATTTAAATAATGTAAACAAAGTGGTTAAATTATTAAAAGCAAATTATTGGCTTATTCAAAAATGTAAGATAAGTTCTTATTTAAAAAAAAAGGGCTATGCATCAGTACGTACTGTGACTCTAATTTACTAAAATTTCTCCCAATGCATCCTTCTTTGCAACATCAAATTTGTTTATGTCCAGTCAGTAATTTTTTGCTTCCTTCATGTAAAGCTTTACGGTACTGCGATTTGTTTCTGTCCGTTTTTCTCTTGGTCGCGATTAAAGTTTAAAAACAAAATATTAATGCTGTGTTATTTACGCACGAAAAAACTTACTGTGTGTTAAATAAAAATATTGATTTTAAAAAACATTTTTTCAAAAACTCAAAAAAATGTACTCGTAAAATTGACGAATTAAAAATTATGACCTCCATGAACCCTCTTTCTTCCGTGTCCAATCTTCAAATCACACGTAACACCCCAGGCACATGGGCAAATGCTTTACCTTTTCGGGCGAGTCTTCGGGGATGTCTTTCTGCGCGGTGTAGTACAAGTTTTGAGTTCCACCGACCAAGCGAATGGCACTCACGAAGGAAGCCCGGAACGTGTGCTTCGACAAGGTTATGTTCTTGTCTCTCTGGCTGTTCTGCAAGTCGTTGTTTCCCGTTCCATCGTACCCGTCCGTGTCCCTATCGTCCCTTCGGCGATACATTACCACGTGAACCCCGCTCGACATCGCCATGTTTGCATACAACCAGCGCCACCCAAACCAGCCCTCTGGCATTATCAAAAGCAAGGTTGATTGCAGTTCCTGGGGAAGAAAGACGGAGTTCGCAGCAGCCTGGCCGTGGACTACCACCAGCACGGCAGTGTTTTGAAACAAGCCAAGTTGCTTCGTAAATGGTATGTCCTCCAGGTGCACGTTGAACCGATACATGTCACTGCCATTCCACGATTTCTTGTTCTGCACAAGCACAGAGTCCACGATATGATTCATTTCGGCCTGGTTCTCGAACGTCCTTGACGCCCTACGCTGTATGACCAGCACTATATTGGGTCGTCTCTCGGCCAGGCTTGTCGTGCTCGCGACTGGCAACGGGTTAAAAAGTCCCCCGTACGCGGGAAGCTGGTACGTGTCGACAATGCGCTTCATTGCCCACCTTTGGCCTTGGAAAATGCTGTAAATATCCTGGATGTCCCGCGCCGATTTCCCCTCAAAATTAATCAGTGCAGACGCGGGGCCATTGACAACCGACTGCGTCAGCCCCCGCCCAAGGGCAGTCGTGGACAGATCTACCCCCATGTGAATGTCTTGGAAACACGTCACCCCGTCCAGCAAATCGACCTCCGACTTTGAAAACACGGGAATTCTTCCCCCAACAATTCGCTGGAGAATCTTCAATGGGCCGTCCATTGATGGATCGAAGTCTCCGCGCAAGATGCGGTAGGGGCGACAGCTTTGCCACAGGTGGCAGGGTTGAAGGATGAGCATAACGTCGCGGGGGGTGCTGTTTCGTCCGTACACCTTGCCGAGCACTTGCATAAGGGGCAGAACGGCGTCCGCGTACAAGTGAAAAACATTCTGAATGTTCCATAGAAAAAAGACAAACGTGGGGATATTTACCTGCCGCGTGCAAACGGACCTTGGGCGGCCCGTACTGGACAGCTTGAAAACAGGTTTGTACCGGCAGGTGTCCTTGTCGGGCGTTATACCCGTGTGGCGCGAATTGGCAATCACTCTGGGTGCATTGTCCCGTAAGGACTGCACCGACACTTCGCTTTCGTCCAAAAATAGAAGGACCTTATCGTTCTGCAGCCCACAATTTCTGCAGCGAGAGTACAGGGTTCTCCCGGGGTTGCTCTGAGATCTGTAAAAGCTGGCCTCCGTAAACACCGGGCCATCCACCTCGGACCGCAGCGACTCGTTCCCCCAAACCGCTCTGTAGTCGTCAAATTTGTAAGCCTTCTCGGAATCCCTTGCACTACAGAGCAACCGGCACGCTTTCAGTGCCATTATTGTATCATGACAAGCCTTGCGCTTCTCCTGTTCGGTCGGCAACTCTCTCACGGAATCGTTGGAAAGGCAGGTCCTGAAGTCCAGGTACCGTTGGTTGCACCGCAAGTCTGGCATGGCGCAGTCCCCCTCCGAAATATCAACGTTTTCAATTCCCAAAGCAACGAGCGTCTCCCGAGTCACGTATGAAGGAGACGTGCGCTTGTCCATGTTAAAGGACAGGCCTACCGATGCGAGCGCAACCAGAAGAAGCCCTAGCACGCCCCCTCTCCATTCTTTCCCCCTAAATACGCAGAAGCAAAACGGGCTCGACACCATCCTGCGCTATGACACGACTACCTACTACCACACCCAGGGAGTTCAAAAATTCGGAAAGAAAGCCTACTAACTTTCCCAGAAATAGAATTTAACATTTTGGAATGAAGAATGCAGATGTAAAATCCTAACTTACAGTTTCGAACCGAAAGTAGACAAGTATTTATCGTCACTATATATTCTTTTTTATTATTATATATAATAGTTTTTAGTCATATCATATCATATTTATTATTCACAAAAAACTTTTTATTATTATTATTATTATTATATTTTATTATTCAAAAAACAACAATTTATTATTATTATTATTTTATTATATTACTGCTGTTCTGCCACTAATTGTAGTATTATTTTTTATAGTTATCATTTTCATAGTCCTATGAAATTATATATTATGGATGTGTGCTGATGTCAAAAAATGTCAAAAAATGGGCTTCAGATACCGCACTGTTTCTCTCCCACGGACCTTAGTCTACTTACTTCTTCCCTTTGTCTTCTTTGGGCGCTCCCTCGCTCACTACTAAAACGTGGTCAAGTTTTTGTCGGAACATGCTCTTCAGGGCCTTCAGCTCGTACGCCACGGACTCATTCTTTGTCTGCAGCTCCAGGCATTGGTCTCCTTTGCTCGAACTTTCTCTGGTCAACGCATCCATGTCCACGACCATTTTCTCGTACTTTTCGGTGACATCGGCAAGCTTGATACGCAGGGTCTCCATTTCAGGACGTTTCGAAAGTACTATTTCCTCAAACTTGCTGTTGTTCTCTCGCTCCGATGTCAACAGCTTATTCAGCAGATTGTTTCTAATTTCTAATTCGTTGGCATGAACTGCTGCTTCTTGGTTTTCCATTCTGAGCTCGTTGATTTCTGCCTCAAGCTTTGTTCGCACCTCCACCTTGATATTCTGTTGGCCCCGCAAGTCAGACGCTTCGTTTGTGACCTCTTCCATTATTTTTGCTTGCAGCTTGTTGTCAACAGTAGCTTTCATCAAACGCTCTCTGCAATTTCTCAATTCTTCGGCTCGTACTCGGAGCAGCTCTTGGCATTCCTCAGCCTGTATTTCCAACTGTTTCGTACGAATAATATTCCGCTTGAATTTCCTTTCGAGTTTCTCCTTCTCTTGCGCTACCATTAAGATTTTCGCGTTCTCTACGCTGGTCATTATTTGCCCTCGCAGGGCTGCAATGTTGGGAAAGTTGAAAACGAAACCTTTCGTCCGAACAAGTTGTTTTTTGATAGCCACGAACTGGTTCGCTACCTGGGCCATCTTTGCCCGGTAACTACTGTAGTCTTTTTGGATATGTTTTCCGTACTGGGTCAACATTGCAATAGTTTTCTGCATTTTTGCCGATTCCATCTCGTGGTAGGACTGGTGGTGCAGAAGGGAGTCTCTCAGTTCGTATATGTCTTGGCCTTGTATCTTCGACAGCGCGTCGATCGTTTGAAAATCGTCCTGCAGCGTTTTGTACTGCTCCCGTAACTGTTTCGTTTCTTTCTGGGCAATGTTCTTTTCTGAGATTGCCAGTCCCATTTGCCGCTTCGACCCCAGCAAATCGTTTTCTAATTCCATTATCTTCATCCTCTCCCCCCCCCTCTCCCGTGCAATGCCAATGTTTCGTTTCTCCAAATGCATGATTTTGTCTTCTAAAAGTTGCTGGTCCTCCAACCGCTTCTCCAACAAGCCAATCTTCACTTTTGCAGAGTAACTGAGGCCTTCCGTTTCGACAAACGCTGCGGTGGACGATGCGCCATGGTCCGGCTTTATCGGTGTCCGAAGCACCTTCTCCTCGTTCCTCCGAAATGAGACCATGTTTTCTATCGCCGTGTTTCTAGTCTGCAGCCTCATTACCTTTTCTTCTGCTTTCTCCAATCGTTCGTTCATCGAGCTTCGAATGTTCGCTATTGTTTGGTCTTTCTTAATTAACTCGTGGCGGCATTGTTCCAGCTCGAGATGAAGGGAATTTTTTTGTTGCTGAAGCGTATGAAGCGCTTGCATGACATCGGACACGTCCGTTTGCACAGTAGCGGTGTGCACCTTTGGTTTCAGTTTATCGCGGTACGCTTGCAACATTTCTTCCGCATCATGGGAAAATTTGGTCTGCTTTAAATCGTAATCATCCATGTCATCCTTTTGTCCGTCCATACCTCGATGGTCAATCTACAGCTCGCACACCACAATTCCTCCTCTCTTTAATCGCCCTGAAGCCTGGAGCTCACGCAAAAGTATTCTTTGAATTGTCAAATGTGATCATTTAATCGTCCTTTTCTTTTCACTGTGGTAACTTGCGAGTTATCATAACCACGAGAGATTAAAACTAATTTTTATTAGTCCTATTATTTGATGAGATGATTTAATTTATTTTTAACATATATTCGTTGCTTTGTTAAAAATTAAGGAATTGTCTAACAACTCCTTCGTATTTCTCTAAATACAGTATGAACTTAATACGTATATATATCAAGGGTACGCGTGATCATCAAGAACAAGGTGAGTATAAGGTATCGGATAATTACTCATAAAAAAAGCCAAATTTTTTACAAAGAATTTTAAAATTTAACAAGCCAATTTTTTTGTTTTTAAATTGAAAAAGTTACTTGTTCACACAAATATTTTTAATTTTTTAATTTTCGCCTCCCGCCCCGAAGTGCTCGCATGCACGTGCAATAATGAGACGCTTTCCATCCTGGCCTTGCTCGTCTTCCGTGATGGTCACCGTCTCGTTCGCTCCGAGGAAATAGATCTGACTCCCATTTGCACCACCTACGGGTGTCCCATCACTAGCTGTTCCAGACCCTTCGAGTATTAGCAAAAGGCTCGGGCCAGGGACTTCTCTTAAAGCAATGGTTTTACTATCTGAATCTTCGAAAGCGGTACGCTCGATTTGAAATTCAGTCACAGCCGCGTCCCATGGCTCATACAGCCTGGTATGCTGGCTGAGCGTTGAACCGGTCATTATTTTCGGCATCCCCGAGTTGTAGGTCAGCATGTCCACCAGCACTTCCACGTCCCTCAATTTCGGCGTACAGCCCATCCGAACCACATTGTCACTGCATGCCATGACCTCTACGCAATCGCCGGAAATGTATGCATGGGGCTCGTTAGCTGCCAAAAACACCGCTTCCCCGGGCTTCAAGTGAATCACGTTGAGCAGAAACGGTGCGAACACGCCGATGTCTCCAGGAAATTGAGAGGCCAACCGAACAGCAACCTCCTCGGCTGGGTCGCAATCGTTCCCTTTCTCCGCCACCCGAGTCACCAAAATGCCCACTTGAGATTTCACCAGCTCCACGTCGGCCTTGGAATACGCGGTGAACAAGGACTTTAACTCAGAGCGTCGCTGGTCTTCCGTTTCTGCCCCCTTTAAGCGCTGGCACGCCGCCAGTCCCGCTTCTCCCAGCACAGCAGCGAACTCCGGGACCGTCTCTGCATAGGCAACTATTTCCTCCGAGCGTCTGAACTGGCACATGGCCTCGAACGGAGTCAAGGCTATCGTCATCTCAGGCTTGTGGTTTGGGTCCTTGTAAACCGTTGGTCGCTCGGCGTGAAGCTTTTCCGCCAACCCTTTGTTCGGGTGGGCCTGAATAGAAAGGCACTTGGCAATGGACAAAACCTTCAGCAAATACGGGAGCTGCCCCGTTTGGTACGCCTCCCCACCGTTGGCAGACAACCAGTCGCTCAACAACTGTTTTTCTTCACCCTCTCGTTTGACGTATGCGGGACCTTTGGCGTGAGTCCCAAACCAATACTCTGCATAAGCAGTATGTTCATCGATCTGCAAGTCACCGTTGGCTGCAGCAAGCGTTGCAACCGAACTTTTCGACCCAACCTTCCCCCAGGCATACTCTTGGACAGCGCAAGACAACTGAAACAACGGCATACTAAATTATAACAAACGAACGATTCCTTTCTTCTT
>JACLAC010012622.1_pt1 | contig 11386 bp, 8 predicted proteins | sample 8027881 | NCBI WGS metagenome assembly JACLAC01 (sample SAMN15725517, study PRJNA655200) | protist metagenome | isolation source: fluorescence activated cell sorting (FACS) single amplified genomes of... | place: Spain: Blaines Bay Microbial Observatory, Mediterranean Sea | collected 2016-01-19 | reverse complement strand
TTATTTCGACCAGAAAGAGAGAGAATGATGAACAACTTTTCCAAAACTCTGTACAGACGTACACAACGTGCACTGTTCTCAAGCGTATCATCCCCAAATGAAGCTGTGATCGTTTCTGCTTGTCGTACACCGATCGCTTCGTTCGGTGGATCCTTGTCTTCGATGCCTGCGCCGAAACTCGGAGCGACCGTAGTCAAGGAAGCGGTGGAAAGAGCGGGAATCGATGCTTCGATGGTAGATGAAGTGTTCTTGGGAAATGTGTGCAGTGCGGGAATGGGACAAGCTCCTGCCAGACAGGCTGCGATCTTTGCGGGATTGCCCAACACCGTGCCTTGCACTACGGTCAACAAGGTATGCGCGAGCGGATTGAAGTCGGTCTCGTTGGCTGCTCAGACAATCATGTGTGGACAGCAAAATATTGTCATAGCTGGTGGTTTCGAGAGCATGTCGAACATTCCTTACTACGTCCCGAAAGCCAGAGAGGGATATCGATACGGACACGGTGAGATGTTGGACGGACTTCTCAAGGACGGATTGTGGGACGCCTACGACGGACATCACATGGGTATGTGTGCTGAGAATTGTGCGGACAAGCACGGATTTTCCAGAGAGGAGCAGGACGAGTATGCTATCGAGTCTTACAAACGTTCCGCAGCGGCAAACGAGGCAGGAAAGTTCAAGAATGAGATTGTGGGTGTCACCGTAAAGTCTCGAAAGGGTGATACTGTGGTTGACGAGGATGAGGAGTTCAAGAGGATCAATTTTGACAAGGTCACGAGTCTTCGTCCTGCATTCACAAAGGACGGATCCGTGACCGCTGCGAACGCTTCCACTTTGAATGATGGTGCGTCTGCGCTGCTTGTCATGAGTGCACAACGTGCACAGGAACTGGGTCTCAAACCGTTGGCTCGAATCAGAGGTTTCGGTGATGCAGCTGGTGCTCCGATCGATTTTCCCACGGCCCCCTCGCTTGCAGTTCCCATCGCGTTGAAGAATGCTGGTATCGAAGCCTCTGATGTGGACTTTCATGAAGTCAACGAAGCCTTTTCCGTAGTCGCCCTTGCGAATGCACGATTGGGTGGTTTCGATTTGAGTCGTGTCAACGTAAACGGTGGTGCTGTCTCTCTGGGTCATCCGATCGGATCCTCGGGAGCTCGTATTTTGGTTACACTTCTCAGTGTTTTGGAACAGAATGATGGATTCATTGGTTGTGCTTCGATTTGCAACGGTGGTGGAGGTGCCACGGCGTTGATTGTGGAAAGAATGTAAAATATATATAAGCGTACTCGTATATATATTTCTAAAAAAAAAAAAAGACACGAAAAATTACTACACACCATTTGTTCCCTTCGAGGCAGGAGCAATGTTGCTCATGCTGATCTTCTCATCTCCTCGCGGAAGCAACACGGCTTTGAACATCGGATCACCTCGTCTCTCTCTGAAGTACATGACCGTGGTCAAGACAACAAAGGCGATCAGACCGACTCCAACACATACGGCAACAACACTCAACGCAATGACTTTGTTCTCATCATCGTTGCTCTCAGATTGATCCTCCTCAACGACACGCTTGGTGAAATACTTGTCCTGTGTAGCTGAAGTGATACAGGAAAGATCGAACGTACTCTTTCTTGTAAAGTTCGAATCGTACCTGTGTTGGTGTTCGAGTGGTCATATTGAGAGTGTGGTGTTATATGGAGAGTGAGTAACCACGTACTGCGAACCAACCATCATGTAAGGCTCGGTCGTGTCTGTGACACCAGACAAAACGCTGTCCATGACTGCCTTTGAGCCGGCGTACCAGACTCTCTCGAATGTGAACCCGTACGTTTCGTTGAACTGTTGCTCTAGCAATCGATAGTAATCAGGCCAGAAACCAACGTAAGGTGTCACGGTGTAATCACCATCAGCACCACCCCACTGATACGGACCGAGTGCGGCAATCTTAATCGACGTACGATTTCCATGAGGATCAATCTCACTGAGTGCGGGCCAATCGAACTTGTTCGAATCGGCCTGACATGAGTGTACAACAAGAGCTTCGTATGGAGGGTTGTTTCGAGCACAATCTTCTACACCTCCACTCTCAATCACACGTACCAACGCAGCATCGATGGCTCTGATCATGGCATCATTTCCAGGTTTCATGAACATGGCACGAATAGATATCTGATTCGAAGGAAAGATGTTGAATTCGTAATCCGTATCCACCGTTCCACTCAGGAGTCCCTGTTGTTTTAAAATAGTGAGTTGATGTTGGATAGAATTTCTTTCTATGAAAGCGACGTACCGCGAGTACTTCTCCGTTCTGCACCGCATCGTACAAATCCTCAGCATGCGCATAGATCACTTCCTCAACTTGACTTGAGAGTTCATTTTCTACGGCATGAAAATTTCCATGACTCAGAAAACCCACACGTTTCAAACTTTTGTGTAGTGAAGAAAAAATCTTATTTTTGTGTGTGTGGTTCGATCGTTATTATTATCATACCATATATATTTGAACTTGATATTTACGTAGAGAGAGAGGAGAGAGATTTTGGAATTGTGTACATAAGAACGAGAAAGAGATGGGAAGCAAGTCGTTGGATTATTTTGATATTGATGTGGAAAGAGAGGATATGGATATTCTGAAACGAGGAGGGTGGTTCACAGATACGATTATGACAGCATATTTCAAGTACGTCGTACCCAGAGTGAAGACAAACACGCGCAAACACGTACATTTTGTTAAACAGATACATTGAGAATGTTGTACATTCGAAGAAGAAAATAGACGAACGAATGTTATTTATGGAGGCAGCAGCGACATCCTATGCTGTACGTGAGGACGGTACGTCAATATATGTATATGTCATCGTTAAAGAGAGAGTACGTTCGACGCAAACATTCGTTAAACAGATACGGAAGATTTCGAAGAGATATTTGAAGATTTTTGTATTGACAAGAAAGAACTCATCTTCTTTCCTATAAATAATTCAAAGGGTATGGCACCTCAATCCGGATCTCATTGGTAACGTCTCTCTCTCTCTCCTTTTCCTACCAATCGAATTGAAACGAATCGAAAATATTCAGGTCTTTACTCGTGTTCGATCGTAATGCAAAAGGATATTTTCGTCATTTTGATTCTGCTCGAGCAGGATCAAGTAATATGTTGAACGTGAATCATCTTGTAAAGAAATTGTTTCCTTTGTTGAAAACAGAACGTGATGAGTTCAAGATTGTTCAAGAGAAGACACCACAACAGAAAAATTGTATTGATTGTGGACCGTACACATGCCGCGCCGCAGAACGTATCTCACAGCAGCGTGAGCCTTTACTGGATGTTGACTTTGAGCCGATGATGCCTGGTCTTCGACGAAGTTTGTACGATGACATTTTGAAGCGAACAAAGAAGGAATAATTTTTTGTTGTGATGTAATGCTGACGTGCTGCGATGATAATAATTTGAGTTTCTTCTAAAAAAAATTAAATATCGAAATTCACGATTTCGTAAAGTATCGATTTTGGTGACTTTATGTGGTTCAGATGCCTCCTCCGAATACATTTTTCTACGTGAATCTTCAATTTCAGAACTCACAAATACTGTGATACGTAGCCATGACGATGCTGATTATGAAACAACATTGAAACCGTGCAGTCCGAGTCTGGCTTGAGAAGGAGAACAGATTTCACGATTTCGGCTCCATCTTGTCCTGAGTCACCAAAATCGTTGCTTTACGTGGTTCAGATGCCTCCTCCGAATACATTTTTCAACGTGAATCTTCAATTTCAGAACTCACAAATACTGTGATACGTAGCCATGACGATGCTGATAATGAAACAACATTGAAACCGTGCAGTCCGAGTCTGGCTTGAGAAGGAGAACAGATTTCACGATTTCGGCTCCATCTTGTCCTGAGTCACCAAAATCGTTGCTTTACGTGGTTCAGATGCCTCCTCCGAATACATTTTTCAACGTGAATCTTCAATTTCAGAACTCACAAATACTGTGATACGTAGCCATGACGATGCTGATCATGGAAGAACATTGAAACCTTTCGGTCCAAGTCTTGCTTGAGAAGGAGAAGACATTTCACGATTTCGACTCGATCTTGTCGTGAGTCACCAAAATCAAGATCGAGTTAAAATCGTGAAATGTGTTGTGTTGTGTTGTGTTCAAGATGGTTCCTACTCATTCAAGTGATTTGATATTTACGTGCAATCCACAGTAATTGCACTTGCATCGGCTTGTATTTGTGTACGATGCGCGAATTTTTATATTTATTTTACGAGTATTCAATAACTTAACTTGAACTTACTTAACTTAAACTTACTTAACTTAATTAAACTTACTAAATTCACTAAACACAATAAAGAAAAGAAAGATCCAGTATTCATTTCGGCTTTTTTTTCTTGTTCTTATCTGCCTTACATTCTGAGGAAGCGTGTGAGAGGCAGACACTTATTCCTCCTGAAAATGTCTTCGTGTGTCGTCTTCTCAGCCGTCCAAACTCCTTCATTACCAAGACCTAAGGATACGCGTTGTGGTGGGAATGCTCGGTAGGATCAGCAACGAGACTTGGAGCTCTACCCTACTCAATATATAGCATCGACACGATGCAAAAGGAAATCATGGCAGTCAAATCTCTGAAAAGATCGAGGTGTGTGAGAGAGACGATTCTTCTCAAAATATCTCCGCAAACTTTCGCATCATTCAAATCGCTAGAGTTGATCTTTACGATTCATACTTCCATGTCCACACTCACAACCTTTACTCAAAGAGAAAAAAAAGGCACAAGTATCAAATTTTAAATAGTGACTATCGAATCATATGATCGAATATGGTACATCGGGCGTCGATTTCATCTCGATATTTTCTCGACGACGACGATATCTTCGTTCCGAGAATGCAACACTCTGACAATATTTCTACATGCGTCGAGACAATTTAGAGATGATAATATTGATATACACGAGATCCATGTGTTCAGGGGTGAAAATAAAAAAGTTTGAAAATTTGTTATTCACTCAAGTTGAAGAGGATATCACCACTGAAATCTTCACTATTTTGGAGTTGTAGAGTATACTTTGTCTAAGTTTAAGAAATTTTCAATTCTTAAAGTTTAAGAAATCAGGTATCGCACCCAGCTCCCATTACCCATGGTGCTGCTTTCTTCACTTCTTACTTACTTCTTTCATCTTCTTCCTCTTCGCGACTTCGTTCTGAATCAACAATTTCACAATTTCAGTATGTCCTTTTCGAGATGCGTATTGATATGCCTTGAAATTCTTCCTATCCACAGCATTCACATCGGCACCGTTCTCGAGCAGCACTTTCACAACGTCAACAAATCCATTCCTGGCTGCGACGATAAGCGGAGTGTTAGTAAAACTATCAACTTCGTTCACATCGGCACCGTTCTGAATCAAGACGCTTGCAACCTCACCATGTCCTTGCGCAGCTGCGATGAAGAGTGCCTTCATTTTGAACTCCTCAACAGCATTCACATCTGCATCGTTCTCGAGCAACACTTTCGCAACGTCAGCGTGTCCATCCCGGGCAGCATAGTGCAGGGGTGACCTCTTGTCTTTCTGAACAGCGTTCACGTCGGCGCCGTTCTGAATCAACAATTTAGCAAGGTCAGCACCTCCATACTGAGCTACGATGTGAAGAGCTGTGAGTTTGTTTTCATTCACAGCATTCACATCAGCATTGTTCTGAATCAACACTTTCGCAACGTCAACACGTCCATGCGACCAACGAACTGCGAAGTGAAGGGCCGTCCATTTGCCTTCATCGACAACATTCACATCGGCACCGTTCTGAACCAACACTTTCGCAACATCAGCATGCCCTTCCTTAGATGCGACGTGAAGCGCCGTCGCTTTACCTTCGCGAACAGCGCTCATGTCTGCACCGTTCTGAATCAACACTTTAACAACGTCAACATGCCCTTCCCAACTTGCGTTGTGAAGGGGGGTGCATCTGTTTTTGCCAACAGCATTCACATCGGCCCCATTCTGAATCAACAATTTCGCAACGTTGGGATGTCCATATTGACCTGCGAAGTGAAGTGCCGTCCACTTGTCTTTCTGAACAGCATTCACGTCGGCACCGTTCTGAATCAACACTTTTGCAACGTCAACATGTCCTTTATCCGCTGCAAGGAAAAGTGCCGTCTCTTTCCTTTTGTTCACAGCATTCACACGGGCGTCGTTCTCAAGCAATACTTTTACGATCTCGACATGTCCTTCCTCAGTTGCTACATGAAGTGCTCGATTTGCATTTTCATCAATATATTTATTGTTCACGTCAGCACCATAATGAATCAACGTTTTCACTTTATCAATATCTCCCTCCTTCGATGCGAAGAATAGGGGTATTGCTCTTGCTAATTCTTCTGTAAGTTCACCCGAGCGTCCTACATTACGCGAACTTCGTTTTCTCGCCTTTTTGCATACCTTTTTGTGTCTTTTCCAATCTGATTTTTGACACTCACGAGAACAATAATACACTTTCCTGCATGCAGAACACTTTTTGAAACCTTTTTCACTTTTTGTGTGACATCGTTCTCAATCAACACTTTTGCAACATCAGCATGTCCTTTCCAAGCTGCTATGTGAAGTGCTGTCCAGTTGTCTTTCTGAACAGCATTCACATCTGCACCGTTCTGAATCAATAATTTCGCAATGTCAACATGTCCATAACGAGCTGTGTTGTGAAGTGCCGTCTGTTTCACTATATTGCCAGCATTCACGTCCGCCCCGCTCTGAATCAACACTTTCGCAACGTCAACATGTCCCTTCAAAGCGACGACGTGAAGTGCAGTGACTTTCTTCTCTTGCGTAGAAGCATTCACATCCGCACCTTTCTCAATCAATGTTTTCACTGTCTCAATATCTCCATCTCGAGTTGCGAGCCAAAGTCTGATCGATTTCTTATCCATCTGACCCCACACATTCGACGATTGTCGTTTTTGCGTCGTTTTGCGTCGGTCCTTCTTGCAAGCTTTCTTGTGTCTTTTCCAATCCGCTTTTTGACAATCAAGAGAACAATAATACACTTTCTTGCATGCAGAACATCTTCTCAAACCTGTTGCACTTTTTTTCTTACAGTGATTACATTGCTTCGACATTTTTTTTCTTTTGAGTCTTGTGTTATGAATTGTCTGCGAATTTCAATATTTTTCCTAATTTCAAATTTTCAAATTTTACCACAATATGGTGAGCTGGGAGAAGGTGTGGTTTGCGGGTTTGATGATGAGTCGTCGTGTTTTCGTGGTGTGGTGGAGATCAAGAGGGATTCGGATTGATGCTTTTGTGTTCTCTTAATTTTCCTGCCACATAAGATTATTAGTCTCATTTTGTATTACAAAATTTTAAGAGAAAAAATACAGTATCACACTTCGACAACATTGTACGTACAATTGCACCTCTTTTTTGATTCAAAATTTCCATTTTCAAAATTTTCAAAAATCACACAATGAGTGACGAAGTGGAAAAATTATTTGGAAAATTGGTGGATAATGTTCGATTATCATCGGATGAGAATGCATTGGGTAAAGTGTTGGAGATTTTGCACAGGGAGAAGGAAATTGCGTCCGTGTTCAAGCACATCAACAGAAGCGCTGTACGTAACGCGTCTGCGCTTCGAGCGTTGGATCTGGCAGCGTATTGTAGGACAATATATGACGAGGAGGAAAGTAATAAGATGAAGGACAATAGAAGAAGAGTACATTTAAGATCTGTTGCGAGGATTGCGAATGATGTTTTGATTGAAATGTCCTCAGAGGAGAGACCTAAAAAGAAAAGAAGGAAGAGCGTCGGGACCATTTTGAATTTTGAGATTTGTTTGTATCAACTCGACGTTCTGAATGAGCTTGAGGGAGAACACGAAGACGTTCGAGATTATCTCTTGAATTTGATTGAATCTATCGGAATGAAGAATCCGTCTGCTTGGTTTGGTACGGATACCACGATACTTTACAAGGTGTGTTCTGAACACGAGAAACTCGCGTCGACACATTTGAATCTACTTCTTGAAATGAAATCCAATGATGATTCGCTGAAAAGCGTACGTTCCGTGATGACGTCATTTGATGTGCATGCACGTTTAAAAGCGTTTCTCCTTCGTGCTCGTGATTCGTCAGTGTGTTCTCTCTGTGTGAAGTGCATTGAGGAGTGGAACGAGGGAACCAAAGATCAGAAGAAGTTTTTCTTGTCACTTCTACAACGACGAGGACGTGAAGACAGCCCTTCATCAGAGGATGACGATGGGAGTGATGATGATGATGAGTCTGACGAGGAAGATTAGTTGTGGTCATGGTATTTATTATGGAGAGAGTTGATGGATACACAAAAAATGATGAGGAGGAGGAGGAAAGAAGGGTGGATGGAGAAAGAAGGAGAAAAAACCAAACATCAAACTTTTTTTCCCGCCATTACATCGATCGCCATTTCTTATTGTGAGGCAATCAGCAGCAGTATCAGCAGTATAAAAGTTTAATTAAGTGATAGAAAAAACAAGACTTTCAGTCCCTCATTCTCACCCCCCCTCTCTACTGTTCCATACTAACTAACTTACTACCACACATACGCATATCAGACATACACATCAGACACATTATCAATGAATGCTTCTTGAATGAATGATGTGCGTTTCCTGCTGAACAGATACTATACCACGAAGAATCACAACCGTATACTTTGAATGTCAAGGTCATTTGACGCGACGCCATGCGAGCAATTAGTAATTTACTCACGCATCTCTTATTGAAGAATAATTGGACAAGACAGAAAGAAGACATAATATGATTGGATTGTTAATGTTAGCAGCATTGGCTACACAAGTGTGTGCCAATGTCATGTCGTTGAGTGAACTCAACACGAAGATGTAGGTTTTTTTTTTCTTCCAAGTTCGCGAGAATATTACGACGTATCGACGTTTTTTTTTCGCCAATACACAGCGAGTCCGGGGATTTGAAACGTGTGGGTTTTCTGAGTCATGGAAATTTTCATGCCGTAGAAAATGAACTCTCAAGTCAAGTTGAGGAAGTGATCTATGCGCATGCTGAGGATTTGTACGATGCGGTGCAGAACGGAGAAGTACTCGCGGTACGTCGCTTTCATAGAAAGAAATTCTATCCAACATCAACTCACTATTTTAAAACAACAGGGACTCCTGAGTGGAACGGTGGATACGGATTACGAATTCAACATCTTTCCTTCGAATCAGATATCTATTCGTGCCATGTTCATGAAACCTGGAAATGATGCCATGATCAGAGCCATCGATGCTGCGTTGGTACGTGTGATTGAGAGTGGAGGTGTAGAAGATTGTGCTCGAAACAACCCTCCATACGAAGCTCTTGTTGTACACTCATGTCAGGCCGATTCGAACAAGTTCGATTGGCCCGCACTCAGTGAGATTGATCCTCATGGAAATCGTACGTCGATTAAGATTGCCGCACTCGGTCCGTATCAGTGGGGTGGTGCTGATGGTGATTACACCGTGACACCTTACGTTGGTTTCTGGCCTGATTACTATCGATTGCTAGAGCAACAGTTCAACGAAACGTACGGGTTCACATTCGAGAGAGTCTGGTACGCCGGCTCAAAGGCAGTCATGGACAGCGTTTTGTCTGGTGTCACAGACACGACCGAGCCTTACATGATGGTTGGTTCGCAGTACGTGGTTACTCACTCTCCATATAACACCACACTCTCAATATGACCACTCGAACACCAACACAGGTACGATTCGAACTTTACAAGAAAGAGTACGTTCGATCTTTCCTGTATCACTTCAGCTACACAGGACAAGTATTTCACCAAGCGTGTCGTTGAGGAGGATCAATCTGAGAGCAACGATGATGAGAACAAAGTCATTGCGTTGAGTGTTGTTGCCGTATGTGTTGGAGTCGGTCTGATCGCCTTTGTTGTCTTGACCACGGTCATGTACTTCAGAGAGAGACGAGGTGATCCGATGTTCAAAGCCGTGTTGCTTCCGCGAGGAGATGAGAAGATCAGCATGAGCAACATTGCTCCTGCCTCGAAGGGAACAAATGGTGTGTAGTAATTTTTCGTGTCTTTTTTTTTTTTTAGAAATATATATACGAGTACGCTTATATATATTTTACATTCTTTCCACAATCAACGCCGTGGCACCTCCACCACCGTTGCAAATCGAAGCACAACCAATGAATCCATCATTCTGTTCCAAAACACTGAGAAGTGTAACCAAAATACGAGCTCCCGAGGATCCGATCGGATGACCCAGAGAGACAGCACCACCGTTTACGTTGACACGACTCAAATCGAAACCACCCAATCGTGCATTCGCAAGGGCGACTACGGAAAAGGCTTCGTTGACTTCATGAAAGTCCACATCAGAGGCTTCGATACCAGCATTCTTCAACGCGATGGGAACTGCAAGCGAGGGGGCCGTGGGAAAATCGATCGGAGCACCAGCTGCATCACCGAAACCTCTGATTCGAGCCAACGGTTTGAGACCCAGTTCCTGTGCACGTTGTGCACTCATGACAAGCAGCGCAGACGCACCATCATTCAAAGTGGAAGCGTTCGCAGCGGTCACGGATCCGTCCTTTGTGAATGCAGGACGAAGACTCGTGACCTTGTCAAAATTGATCCTCTTGAACTCCTCATCCTCGTCAACCACAGTATCACCCTTTCGAGACTTTACGGTGACACCCACAATCTCATTCTTGAACTTTCCTGCCTCGTTTGCCGCTGCGGAACGTTTGTAAGACTCGATAGCATACTCGTCCTGCTCCTCTCTGGAAAATCCGTGCTTGTCCGCACAATTCTCAGCACACATACCCATGTGATGTCCGTCGTAGGCGTCCCACAATCCGTCCTTGAGAAGTCCGTCCAACATCTCACCGTGTCCGTATCGATATCCCTCTCTGGCTTTCGGGACGTAGTAAGGAATGTTCGACATGCTCTCGAAACCACCAGCTATGACAATATTTTGCTGTCCACACATGATTGTCTGAGCAGCCAACGAGACCGACTTCAATCCGCTCGCGCATACCTTGTTGACCGTAGTGCAAGGCACGGTGTTGGGCAATCCCGCAAAGATCGCAGCCTGTCTGGCAGGAGCTTGTCCCATTCCCGCACTGCACACATTTCCCAAGAACACTTCATCTACCATCGAAGCATCGATTCCCGCTCTTTCCACCGCTTCCTTGACTACGGTCGCTCCGAGTTTCGGCGCAGGCATCGAAGACAAGGATCCACCGAACGAAGCGATCGGTGTACGACAAGCAGAAACGATCACAGCTTCATTTGGGGATGATACGCTTGAGAACAGTGCACGTTGTGTACGTCTGTACAGAGTTTTGGAAAAGTTGTTCATCATTCTCTCTCTTTCTGGTCGAAATAA
>JACLAC010001036.1_pt1 | contig 11386 bp, 6 predicted proteins | sample 8027881 | NCBI WGS metagenome assembly JACLAC01 (sample SAMN15725517, study PRJNA655200) | protist metagenome | isolation source: fluorescence activated cell sorting (FACS) single amplified genomes of... | place: Spain: Blaines Bay Microbial Observatory, Mediterranean Sea | collected 2016-01-19 | reverse complement strand
TTTCTACGAATGAAACAGTAGCAACGGCAGCAGTACTTTTGTTCAGAGTGGTGAAGACGTCCTCCTTGATCTACGAAGGCTTCAGCTTAAAAATGTCGTCCTCCCCTGCGGACCCGTATCTTTTCGTATTTAACGTTTTCGCTATTATATGTTGGATCGCCTTGGCGTTATTTTCGCTGGTTCATCGGGACGTCCGGTTTCACCTGCTACATTTTATGGTTCATACTCTTGTATTCCCTTTAATTTTGTCGTTGGTGTATGCAGCGGTGTTTATTCGCTCAGAAGTTGGACCAAAGAATGGTAACGAAGGTAGTGTCGGGTTTTTTATATTGAGCACATACAGAATATCTTTTCTGACGATTTTACGTGCTTGCTGGGCTGGGTGCATTATCTCGCGTTTGATCTTTTTGTAGGGCACATAATATGCGCAAATGCAATATCCATTTCTATGCCATTAGTCGTTTTATGGCCATGCCTTGCACTCGCGTGTTACCTTGGGCCTGTAGGGTATGTAGTGTACATATGCGCTAGATTTTTTTGGGTGAGGTCGAAGCATGGCAATTCTCAGCATTTCTCCTGGGTGATGCATTTGCCAGAGTTTCCAACGCCTTCCAAGCGTTTGGGGGGCGAAGAGGACATCGAGAGGGAGAGCAGCAGTTATGGTAGCGCTCTTTCTAAATCTCCGATGCATAAAGAATTGGTCCCAGTAACGGACATAGAAAAAGAGTTGGAAAAAGCAAACAAGAGAATTGAAAAACTGATGAAAGCCAACAGGAAGCTAGGAATGTATCACGAAAGACTGAACGCTGTTCGTCCCAGCAATTTTCTCACGACGCCACCATTGCGCAACAGCGTGCAGCAAAGCGACAAAAATGATTTGGAAGACTCAGCGGTAGCAGAGCAGAAAAGAAATTACAATTCTATTAACTCACTCTTGCAAGCAACCGCAGGGAGAAACGAGAAGCCCCAGAAAAACAAATCTTTCATTGATGTTCCATCACAGTTTCCTTACGATTCCGCCGCCAGCAGAGACGAGAAAGACAAAGTTAACCAGTCGATCTGCACCGAGTTGCGAAGAATTATTCAGTACAACGCAGTTTGTGAGAATGGGGCGGACGGGGAACTGTCGCTATCTGCTCGGCTTGCAAAGAATCCAAATGAAATTCTACTGCTGCTGGATGCGCCAAGCCTGGCAACGACAAATTCAATCATGGCGAATTTTCCAAAACTTCATAAGTGTGCCCACCAGATTGTAATACCGCAAGCCGACGTTCTTCAGTACTTTCAGATGGTAAACAGAACAGTTCCAAATGGCTTAGACGACACATACATTGGGCTGCAAGCCCAGCGTCTTGATTACTGGCTAGCATCAAACGACCGTGTGGGATTTAAAACTATTTTAATGTATGGAGATTTTGAAACGTCGTTTGTTGGAAACAAAGATGTTTCTCCAGCGTCCGATGTCCAGCGCTGGTTTCGGTCTGGTTATCCATCCAAGCCAGCGTCATTGCTGGTCCTAACATTTAAGGAGCGGCCACCCCGCGGTCATCCTGTTTCTATCGTAAATGATTTTGTAGTACACGAGGGGCGCTTGAATAATTATACCGTAAAGATTTTGCACACGTGGAAGAAGAGTCTGACTACTGTTATGTACGAGGTAGCCCCGGTGTGAACGCAGTCTCATAAATATTAAGAACTTCTTAACTCTTAAAATTACACCTTTATTAACCGTAACTTACAAGGGTCTTAATGTTGTAAGAATGATAATTAGTTTCAATCATTTTTAACTAAAAGTGCGATTACTGGCATTTACTGAGAGAGAGGAGAATGTGCGCATTTTTGTATTTAAACAGAAAAGAAACAAAATTACACGTTCCAATTGATTGGCTGACCACCTTGTTTAGTTAAAATTTTGTTGGCCTTGCTGAAGCAGCGGCTGCCAATAAACGGCGATTTCGTCTTTGTAGCACCGAGCGGCGATGGGTGAGAGGACGTAAATACATGATGCTTCTTTCGGTTGACGCATTCTGCACTTTTTTCTGCGTGTTTGCCCCATAATAGAAAGACAAGTCCTTCTTTCTCCCTGTTCAAGACTCGCACGACCCTGTCTGTAAACTTTGCCCAACCACATTTGCTGTGCGAGTTTGCTTTGTTGGCCCTCACTGTCAAGGACGTATTCAACAGAAAGACCCCCTGATCACACCACTTGGATAAACACCCGTGTGACGGTCGCAATGGCGTGCCCACATCGTTGTGAAGTTCTTTGTAGATATTACGCAGGCTTGGCGGGGTCTTAATGCCTTTCTTGACAGAAAAGCAAAGCCCGTGCGCTTGGCCAGAACCGTGGTACGGATCCTGCCCGATGATTACGACCCGTACTTTGTCGAACGGGCAGCTGTTAAAGGCAGCAAATATTTCGTTGGCGGGGGGATAAACTCTGTGGTGCGCCGTTTCCTTTCCTAAAAAGCTTTTCATGCTTTTAAAGTAGTCGCGGTTCGCTTCCGGCTTCAATAGCTTCTGCCAACCTGGTTCTAGCCCGTCCAAGGTCAATTGAAACGAAGGACCAGCAGCCGAAGGGCTCGCGGAAAGTTGGCGCTTTTGTTGCAGCTTCAGCATTGCCTTTTTCTTGTTTTCCTGGATCTTTTTCTGCTGGTCCATTGACAAACGAGACGATGCCATGGTAGCCAGCTGTCCCGTTTTTTGTTTTTTTTGCGCAGTGTTTGGAGTGCCCGTGTTGCCACTTGCCACTCGTTTTACCCCCCCTGCCCCTGCCCTGTTGAAATACTTGAAAAGCCCCGCAGAAGACATAATGTTTTTTTAATAGATCTCTATGCTACGAAATCAGTGCGTGGATTAAAAATCAAATATTCAAATGGATCTATCCAATCGCATTTAAGAAAAATACGCGTAAATCTGGAATCCATTTGATGTCAAGTATATTTTGTATCATCAAGATACAGACAGATGCAAAACCATTACGTGATTGATGATCAGCCTACGAGGAGGACGACTATTTTTTGTTTGTTAAAAAATAATATATAAAAAAAAAAAAATTTATTATTAATTATCTTTCTTCTCTCTCCTTCTTCTTCTTCAATTTTTTACTTGTTGCTCTGTTCATATTAATAATTTAAATTAAATATTATTATATTATTATTGATAAAAGGGAGGACGGACGACGACGGACGAAGAAGAAGAAGACGATGATGATGACTAACATACACAACTTCAAAATAATAATAACTCTTTTTTGAAAAATATGTTAGTGCATTTATTTTTAGTTGTTTGGTTTGTTTTTAACAAACAAATGAAACATTTGAAACCTTCCTTCATGTTACTCCGGTTGTCTTTCAATGATATGAGAAAGGGTACAAGTTAATGTTGTGGTTTATAGTTTAAACGGGGCAAAAACTTCATAGACAGTTTGAGAGAGTGTGATTTGTACTTGACCCCAACATGGCATCGGCTAGTTCAAGTCAACGCCGGGTGGCCGAGACCGCCCTCAACGGCATGCAGTGGGGAAGAACGAAAGCCCTTGGGGAACTGGGTACAACGGCGAAATTAAATGCACTGTACATAAAAACAATTAGGCAGCTGATTGCGCTTGGAGATTACCAGGCCGCTTCTATATACCAAGAAAGTCTGCACAAAAACCTGCTGCTAAGTGCTGGGGCCATAGCTGCTATGGAGGAAACGGACAAGATAATTACACGGGACCCTTTAGGCAATATACTTCAACACTATATACTACAAAGCCGTAGCAGTGATAGACTTGCCTTAGGTTCATCTGATGGAGTCGGTACACAGTCCTCGAATAGTCGAGGGGGCATCACGAACGATGATTTAGAAAGCAGAATTAGAAAAGACCCCGAGAAATCGGTTTTGAAGGCGAAGATTATCTCACGAAAGAAAAATGGAGAAGTGGTTGAAATACCGAAAACACCAACTGTCCAAGGGAAATGGACCGCCGAAGAGCATGCCAAGTGTGTAGAGGCGATGACGGTGTTTAAAAAGCACAGCAGAAATGGAAGGCATAACTATGAATACATTGCGAAATGGATAGGTGGAAGCAGAACAAAAAAGCAAGTCCGGGATCACATCGCGAAAATGACAATGAAGCAAGCCCGGCAGAAACGCCGGAAAAAGAACGGTGGGACCAAAAGGGGGCGTCCCAAGAGTGCACGAAAGAAGAAAAAGAAATCGGCGCGGTGAAAGCGAGAATAATGCATCAAACGGAGTAAATGGTCGACAACGGCATGAGTTAACATTGAACAATGACCTCCTGTGTTAGATACATTTGTAAATATTGTAAAAGTGTGTCTTTGTGGTTAAAAGGAAGTAAAGCTATCCATAATTTGAGACATAAAAATACGAAATGTAGTTAAAAGTTAGATTTACCTAAACGACAAAAATGAGCCTCCCGCATTTTAGACCACGCTACCCTATGGTGCCTTCTTCTCCTTTTTCTCCACGGGCCCTTTTTCTTCGTTCTCTTCTGAAGCGTATAGAATTCTTTCCAAAGTGCCATCCCCCTCCAGTTCCTTCAAAACCTTTGCTTCAATTTCATAGTCTTTCCCTTTACCATTGAGAACCTTGCATGTTCTGAAACAAGCTTTTCTCACCAATTTCCTGTCTTCCACTTTCATTTCCTTCTCCTTCGTGTACATCTCTATAAGACAGCACAATCGAATAGCACACCGTTTGTACTGCGAAGTTTTCAGCTTAATAGATTTTTGCATCAACGCATCTACACGTTTGCGTTGCTTCGCCTCCTCAACCGTTTGCGTTCCTGGTCCCTCAACCGCTGAAGCATCGTCCGGTGGACAAGCGCCGTAATCGGGAGTGTCTCTCATTAGTCCCCCTCCCATGATTTCAACACCGCTGGACTCGGAAGCCGACCGTATTTTTGTCTGAAATGTAGTGCCTATATCTGCGCCGCTGCTGGAATCCTGTTCTTCCCCCTTTCGCACGAAACGTTATACCTATTGAAACACCACTGGAGCTAGAGTAGTAAATGTCTCCGTCTCCCATTGCATCACCAAACAGGGCTTTCTCTGCACCCTCGTCGTCGTCGCTGCAACCAGAAGGCGCCGTCTCCCTGCTGTCTACGACTTTTTGCCGAAGCTTCTGGACTGCGCCGCCGCCCGAATTTCGCGGAAATTCGGGGACGAAGGGAACACTGTCCAAGGGCACAAATTGAGGCAGATACACTTTATACGGCAAAGAATTTTCAGAGATTAATGCTGGCAGCATAGTTCTATGGTGCTCCAAAGGCGCGTCTCTGCTAAACCGTTCCTGTTGCGCAAACTCTTGGGAGTCTTTGTATAACGACGGCCATAGTCGGCGCCGGCGATACATCCTAATTTTATAAAAACCCAACGCCGCCTAAAAGTAGTTAACAATCAAGAAATATGCAAAACAACGCGTTCCACTTATCTTATTTATCGGGCATGATTCTGGGATCTTTAAATTTCATGAAGAAGACTATATAGAAAAGGATATTATTATTCACGGCAGAGGTTGTCTTTCCTGTCTTTCCTGTGGTATAAATTCGTTCCTGCACTGTAGTATTAATACAAGTTGTGGCAAAACACGAGAAGAAGCTAGCAGTCATCGAAGTCCTATTGTTTAGTCGTGCTAAAACTATAACTATGCAGTCAAATTTGGATTTTGTATACTTTTATAAATACATTTATATTTTTAATAAATTATACTATTTATCAATAATAATATCATATTACATTAACTAAATATATATAATTAAAATATAATTATGTCCTATATAATATACAAATAATTTATACTTATAAAATGTATTTAATTTATTCCTAAAATTGGGATGTTGTTAGATTGTTGCCGTTATTTTTTGTTTTTTTATCATCCTCATCCTCTTCCCCCTTCTAATTCAATATTAGAAAAAATGATTCCTCATGATGGATGATAATGATGCCACCATCGATTTTTGTATTATTCAAAACAATGCTATTTAGGAGTATATTATAAAATTTAATATTATATTATTGTCTTTTTTTTATTTTAAGATGTAGAAGAAGAAGAGAATTTCGTAAACCAATTCGCTTTGATTTGCATCATCGGTCGGTCGATTTCAATGATAGAATAAACAAAACTGGCTACTTGTTGTGCGACAATATGGATTGATATACACAGAGAAAAAATCGAAAGCGTATAAAATCGATTGGCGTGTCTTTTTGACGAGAATAATATTATTGGGAACATATTGTATTTGTCATGGCCGCGGGAGAGTCTCATGCTGCCACAGCACTCCAGGCACTGGAGGAACTTCGGATGGAGGAAGATGAAGAGCTACAGGCCTTGAAACGTGCCGCTGAGATAGTTGCAGTAAAAGATTGCCTCTTGAAGCTGCGAGATATTACGTACTCCACGCGCATTGATTGGGATTCCATTTTGCGCGCGCAACAGACTGAAGGGGGCGGTTCGGACGACAGGAACGTTACCGACGAACAGTTCGTGGAGGCCCTTCACGTTGCAAACGAGAACACTTCCAACAAGTTAACACCAGGAGAGTTTGAAACCCTGCTCCGAAAGTTCTGTGATTACAAGGGCGATATTCGAATATCACATTTTGTACGAGCCCTAAATTTAGGCGCACCAGCTGACCATGCAGATCCTGACCTGTTCTTTGACCAGTTGCCGCAACCTTATCGCTCAATAGTAGAGATCATGGAAGAGTTCATTATTGACGCTGCTTGGGAATTTATTGATAAAAAGTACAAGCTCTCTGCCCAATCATCCATTGGAACAGGGGATGAAGACGACGGGAAGGGAGAAGAGGCAAAGAAAATTGCAATGGCAATGGCCACGTCGTGCTACCCTATTAATTTTACAACTATTTCCCAAACCCCGACATGCACAGCAGTTTCACCTGACGGTGCAATCTGCATCGTTGGAAGCGAAAACGGTTCGATGCAGCTGGTGGATTGTGTCGGATACAACGTGCTTGAGAACGTGTCAGCGTTTCCCGAGTCGCATGGTGGGACCAAGTGCATTTCGAAACTTGTCAGATCAGAGAACTTTTCTGTTTATGGGGATCAGCCGTACGTCTTCGCTGCTGCTGCCTCAACAACTACGAAGGCAGAAGTTGCAGCCAAATTAGCGGCAGCAAACGCGCCCCAAGAAGAGGACCCGAAAGCTAAAAAGGGAAAAGGGAAGAAAGGTGCAGCACCAGATGAGCCAGAAGACGGTGGGGCTGGTGGAGGTATTGCACACGTGTATGAGGTTTGGCCGAACGGAAATCGGTTTGTCCAGGTGTCTACGATCGAAGCGTCTCAAGAAATCGCGTCAATCACTGTCGCAGAGGACTCCCGGTATGTGGCAGTGTCGCTAGCCGACGGGTCGGTACAAGTTTATCCCCTCCCGAAGCGCCCGTTGCCCCCCCAGCCATCTACAACCGAGACTTCAGGGGTGGGTGGCATGGAACCTGTTGCGGAGGAAGCTGAAACCGGCGTAAAAGAAGATGACGGGGAGGACTCTGGGTCGTCTAGATATTCGCGTGAAAAGACGGTGTTGGAGCGCACGATGTTGACTGTGGCACTATTGCCCGAAGACCGCAAAGGAGTCCTGCGGCCTACCCATGCTTCAGTCCAAGCTGCTGGGGATGTTAATGCGAGCGGAGACAACGAGGAGGCGGGGCCGCTGTCCGATACCGGCACTTCAGTTGGTGCAAACGAAGGAAGTGATAATAGTCCTACAGCAATTGTACACTTCATCCAGACGCCTAGCTCGACAGAAGGGGACTGTCACACCACGGGATTCTTCGTCTGGTGGCCTGGATGCAATCATTTGAGGCGCTACTTTTTGGTAGACAGCGAAGAGGAGAAAGAGGAAACCAAAGAAGGAGAAGAGGGGACCAACGAACTTACTCGCTTGCTGCACTCAGAGTGGATGTTGACAAATGCAATCACTGCATCAGCAGTGGATGTATCGTGCAGTATTCTAGCACTGGGCATTGCCGACGGCAGCGTTATGGTGTGGGATATATCCACTGGAACAAGCCGGGCCGTTTTTCGGCGGCATACGGGACTCAAAGGAAACCGCGCGTCCGTTTCTTCCCTGTGCTTGTATGGTCAGCGCTACGTTGTGTCGGGAGCTATGGATGGCAGTTTGCAAATAAATGATTTGCTTGATGGCAGCGTAAATCTTCGATGCAAAAAGTTAATGGTTCCTAGCAGGCGCCCCGTTTCTCGTGCCAATACTTTAAAACCCCTTGGCCCTTCTTCGAAAATGATTAGTATGCGCGAAAAAGATGGTTCGCAATCTGTACTAAATTTGTTTTGCATGAAAGATATCCCGATTGCAATAGCTGTTTGCGAAGATTCTTACGGCGTTGTTGTTTTGAGACTGTATGACCTCCCAAGTGGGACTTTTATGGGCTGTTTGGATCTACGAGAGAGCAAAGAAATGGATGCCGAGTCTTGCCGCTGGATGTTTGGCCAGTGCGGCGAGGACAACAACACGGAAATGGACGCTAGGCCACAAGGAGATGCTAGTCGGAGCGGGCGGTTGATGTCAAATAGAACGGCGGGCAGGGGAGTCACAGCACTGGGAGGGAAAAAGTCGTTAGGGGCGACAAAAATATTGGCAGAAGTGAGTGGTTCCAGTGTTTTCGTTTTATGCGCAGACCAGGCCCAATCGAAAGAAAAAACAAAAAACGGGACAGCTGGCTACCATGGCATCGTCTCGTTTGTCAATGGACCAGCAGAAAAAGATCCAGGAAAACAAGAAAAAGGCAATGCTGAAGCTGCAACAAAAGCGCCAACTTTCCGCGAGCCCTTCGGCTGCTGGTCCTTCGTTTCAATTGACCTTGGACGGGCTAGAACCAGGTTGGCAGAAGCTATTGAAGCCGGAAGCGAACCGCGACTACTTTAAAAGCATGAAAAGCTTTTTAGGAAAGGAAACGGCGCACCACAGAGTTTATCCCCCCGCCAACGAAATATTTGCTGCCTTTAACTGCTGCCCGTTCGACAAAGTACGGGTCGTAATCATCGGGCAGGATCCGTACCACGGTTCTGGCCAAGCGCACGGGCTTTGCTTTTCTGTCAAGAAAGGCATTAAGACCCCGCCAAGCCTGCGTAATATCTACAAAGAACTTCACAACGATGTGGGCACGCCATTGCGACCGTCACACGGGTGTTTATCCAAGTGGTGTGATCAGGGGGTCTTTCTGTTGAATACGTCCTTGACAGTGAGGGCCAACAAAGCAAACTCGCACAGCAAATGTGGTTGGGCAAAGTTTACAGACAGGGTCGTGCGAGTCTTGAACAGGGAGAAAGAAGGACTTGTCTTTCTATTATGGGGCAAACACGCAGAAAAAAGTGCAGAATGCGTCAACCGAAAGAAGCATCATGTATTTACGTCCTCTCACCCATCGCCGCTCGGTGCTACAAAGACGAAATCGCCGTTTATTGGCAGCCGCTGCTTCAGCAAGGCCAACAAAATTTTAACTAAACAAGGTGGTCAGCCAATCAATTGGAACGTGTAATTTTGTTTCTTTTCTGTTTAAATACAAAAATGCGCACATTCTCCTCTCTCTCAGTAAATGCCAGTAATCGCACTTTTAGTTAAAAATGATTGAAACTAATTATCATTCTTACAACATTAAGACCCTTGTAAGTTACGGTTAATAAAGGTGTAATTTTAAGAGTTAAGAAGTTCTTAATATTTATGAGACTGCGTTCACACCGGGGCTACCTCGTACATAACAGTAGTCAGACTCTTCTTCCACGTGTGCAAAATCTTTACGGTATAATTATTCAAGCGCCCCTCGTGTACTACAAAATCATTTACGATAGAAACAGGATGACCGCGGGGTGGCCGCTCCTTAAATGTTAGGACCAGCAATGACGCTGGCTTGGATGGATAACCAGACCGAAACCAGCGCTGGACATCGGACGCTGGAGAAACATCTTTGTTTCCAACAAACGACGTTTCAAAATCTCCATACATTAAAATAGTTTTAAATCCCACACGGTCGTTTGATGCTAGCCAGTAATCAAGACGCTGGGCTTGCAGCCCAATGTATGTGTCGTCTAAGCCATTTGGAACTGTTCTGTTTACCATCTGAAAGTACTGAAGAACGTCGGCTTGCGGTATTACAATCTGGTGGGCACACTTATGAAGTTTTGGAAAATTCGCCATGATTGAATTTGTCGTTGCCAGGCTTGGCGCATCCAGCAGCAGTAGAATTTCATTTGGATTCTTTGCAAGCCGAGCAGATAGCGACAGTTCCCCGTCCGCCCCATTCTCACAAACTGCGTTGTACTGAATAATTCTTCGCAACTCGGTGCAGATCGACTGGTTAACTTTGTCTTTCTCGTCTCTGCTGGCGGCGGAATCGTAAGGAAACTGTGATGGAACATCAATGAAAGATTTGTTTTTCTGGGGCTTCTCGTTTCTCCCTGCGGTTGCTTGCAAGAGTGAGTTAATAGAATTGTAATTTCTTTTCTGCTCTGCTACCGCTGAGTCTTCCAAATCATTTTTGTCGCTTTGCTGCACGCTGTTGCGCAATGGTGGCGTCGTGAGAAAATTGCTGGGACGAACAGCGTTCAGTCTTTCGTGATACATTCCTAGCTTCCTGTTGGCTTTCATCAGTTTTTCAATTCTCTTGTTTGCTTTTTCCAACTCTTTTTCTATGTCCGTTACTGGGACCAATTCTTTATGCATCGGAGATTTAGAAAGAGCGCTACCATAACTGCTGCTCTCCCTCTCGATGTCCTCTTCGCCCCCCAAACGCTTGGAAGGCGTTGGAAACTCTGGCAAATGCATCACCCAGGAGAAATGCTGAGAATTGCCATGCTTCGACCTCACCCAAAAAAATCTAGCGCATATGTACACTACATACCCTACAGGCCCAAGGTAACACGCGAGTGCAAGGCATGGCCATAAAACGACTAATGGCATAGAAATGGATATTGCATTTGCGCATATTATGTGCCCTACAAAAAGATCAAACGCGAGATAATGCACCCAGCCCAGCAAGCACGTAAAATCGTCAGAAAAGATATTCTGTATGTGCTCAATATAAAAAACCCGACACTACCTTCGTTACCATTCTTTGGTCCAACTTCTGAGCGAATAAACACCGCTGCATACACCAACGACAAAATTAAAGGGAATACAAGAGTATGAACCATAAAATGTAGCAGGTGAAACCGGACGTCCCGATGAACCAGCGAAAATAACGCCAAGGCGATCCAACATATAATAGCGAAAACGTTAAATACGAAAAGATACGGGTCCGCAGGGGAGGACGACATTTTTAAGCTGAAGCCTTCGTAGATCAAGGAGGACGTCTTCACCACTCTGAACAAAAGTACTGCTGCCGTTGCTACTGTTTCATTCGTAGAAA
>JACLAC010012621.1_pt1 | contig 11388 bp, 12 predicted proteins | sample 8027881 | NCBI WGS metagenome assembly JACLAC01 (sample SAMN15725517, study PRJNA655200) | protist metagenome | isolation source: fluorescence activated cell sorting (FACS) single amplified genomes of... | place: Spain: Blaines Bay Microbial Observatory, Mediterranean Sea | collected 2016-01-19 | reverse complement strand
GCAAAGCGAAAACTCGAGACCGTACAGGATCTCGTGTTCGGTACATCGTTTCGATGTGAGAGAGATGCGATTCAAATTTTGAATCCTCACACAAAACGATTTCTTCTTGCTGTGAAATGCTCCTCATCGAGTGTTCCCGAGTGTGAAGTTGTGTGCAGAAGAGACGATATGATGATGACGTCTCTGGACTTTTCATCGTCCTCGTTTGAGAAAACGTTATGGATCAAACCGTTTTTTGAGAGTACATTTGGTGTCAAGACCAAGACAAGATCAAACGGATCGATTGCAGCAGTAGAGGAGGGTGAAGGACACGGGCCAAGAAAAGAGTTCTTTCTTTTGATTGGAGAACAATTACGCAAGGATCTCTTCATCTATCATCAAGCCTCGGAGGCGTTTTGGATCAATACAAAGTTACGTCGTGACAAGGATGTAGAGAGACGATATGAAATTGCTGGAATGTTGCTTTTTGCTTCTCTAGCAAATCGATGTACGATCGCAACAAGATTTTGCGTGCCTTTTGTGCGAATACTGATGTGTCGTGTACGTGGTGTTCGAGCGCGAAGCGCGAGAAATTTAATCACATCCCTCAACACTACGGATATCACCGTATTACTCACTTGTATCACTACACACTCAAGAATTACGATTTGTATTACTCACTAGTGTCGTCAAATGTTACGAAAACTCGAACACCAACGCTCGAACACAGGTACTCAAGGATTTGAAAGATCCCACAGAACAGGATTTGAAACAATTCGATCCCGACATGTTGAAATCGTGTCAACGAGTATGTTTTGTGTTGTATCGCTCACAAATCGACACACACACACACACCAACACAACAGGTACTTGACTTGCCTCAAAACGATTACGTCGCAATGCTTGAGATGGAAGACATATCACCCGATCTTCCGAAATCAAAATATCTCGACAATGTTGCAAGGCGAGTCTTGAGAGAGGATGTGAGGTGGCAGATGAATGCTCTGAGACGTGGTTTCCACACTGCATTTCGAGATGAAATCTTCTTTTCATTGCAATGGCGTGAATCTGATCTTGTGCAGCTCTTTGCTGGAAAGTCTTGTACGGATAAGGTTTCAATTCGTACTACATTCCGTGTGGTCGAGGATGATGAGTTGAAACAGTGTAAGACATTTCGTGAATTGTTTTGGAACGTTGTGGACGAGTTCGATGAGGACACAAAACGAAAGTTTCTGAAATTCACCACTGGCTCGGACTGTCTTCCCGAACGCGGAAGTGAGATCTTTACGATCGAGATGCCTTTTATGGCATTCGATATCGACGAACATCAAAAGATTCTTTACACACTACCCCGTGCACATACTTGCACGAACACTCTGGAGCTTCCGAATTACTACGAGTCGTTAAGAGCGGTTCGCAAATGTGACGATGTGGACGAGGAATGTCACAAGATTTTGAGAGAGAAAATCGAGATGGCAATTCATTACACAGAAGGTTATGGGCTGGATGCACTAGAATAGTAGTTATTTATTTATGAATGATAATAATTTATTGGAATCAAGACGTAGAGGACCATGCTTTCTCGTAATAGTTGTGTTCACTGTCGTCCGTGGTACTACTAGAAGTACGGGAAGTACTGCGTCTAACCTCGTCGTCTCGCTGACGTGATCGCTGAATCAATCTTTCATGTCGTCGACGTAACTTTCTCTCCTGTTTGGCATGCCTTAATAATGAAAGCATCCAGAAGAATCCCACAACAATCAATACGGCAAATGTTTCCGAGAGTCTTACCCACCAGATCATGAAAATAGTGGCATGTACGGCGAGTATGATGTCGGTCGTACCCAACAAGAGATCGACCCAATCGACCTCTTTCCAACTGTTGTACAGAGTCAAGCTCAAATGTATCACCGCAATCATATGCATCAATCCGAAATAGAACATGATACGATGATGATTTTCCAGTAAGAAAAATGCTGCTCCGTACCATACCGTAGACCTGTTGTGTGTGTGTGTGTGTTTATAAGGTAGATTCTGGAAGCGCGCGAGAAACGCGTCGTACCATTGCGCCAACGACGCTTCGAATCCGATGAGTTCGATAGGAATCTTTGTAGCCACACAAAATCGATTACGTGATGGTAATTTCTCTCCATACACAGTTATCAAACACACCAAAAGTGCAAGTGCTGATGCGCTACGAGCAAGGAACGTTGCGACGTAGTACAGATTCATTTTTGGAAATTTTAAATTTTTTTGGAGAGTTTTTGAGATGGTGAGATGGTGTGTTTGATGATGTGCTTCTTTTCTTTTGATGTTGTTGTTTTGTGTGTGTGTGTGTGTGTTACTTTTTTTAGCAGCAGGAGGATTAAAAAAAATTAAAACTCTGTTAATAATCATTACTGCTCTCCTTGCTGCCACTGCTGTTTTTTTTAGTGTGCGTGTGTGTGTGTGTGCGGTGGTGGTGATGATCGCATCTTCGGATCTTCACTGATGATGAGATACTGCACACCACACAAAAATTCATTTCCATTTCCTCCACCACCAAAAATTTCAAAAAATCCAAAATTACAACGGTCACCTAATATAATTCGAAGAAAATGGATTCAAAGAAGAAGACGGGACTTTCGAGGTTCAAAGCTGCTGCGCTTACGGTCAAGGTATGTTGAATCATTCACTCGCAATTCCGCTCGATCTTTGGTGTAGAACTCGTTGTGTGTTTTAGACGTCGTCGATCGTATCGAACGTAAAAAAGCTTACGTCGTACGTTTTCATTGAAACAGGCAACAAAAAAGCTGAGTCGTAGTGCGAGAAGAAGAAGAAACAAAAGATTGAAGAAAGAAAAGGAAGCAGTGTTGAAGAATAAGGAGAATAAGACTGTCAAAGATGTGAAATCTGTTGAGGTCAAGAAGCAGAAGGTGGAGAAGAAGAGACTTGAGAATGCCAAGGCTGAGGAGGAAGCAAAGAAGAAGGCTGTGACGGAGCCCGCTGTGAAGGCCAAAGCTGAAGAGGAAGCAAAGAAGAAAGCCGTGGCTGCTGCGAAGGCCAAGGCTGAGGAGGAAGCAAAGAAGAAAGCCGAGGCTGCTGCGAAGGCCAAAGCTGAAGAGGAAGCAAAGAAGAAAGCCGAGGCTGCTGCAAAGGCCAAGGCTGAGGAGGAAGCAAAGAAGAGAGCCGAGGCTGAAGAGGAAGCAAAGAAGAAAGCCGAGGCGGAGGCTGCTGCAAAGGCCAAAGCGAAAGAGGAAGCAGAGCTCAAAGCCAAAGAGGAAGCAGAGCGAATCGCTAAGGAAAATGCCAAGACTGAGGCTGAGGTGAAGAAGGAGAACAACGATTCGACCACGAACGATAAGAAACCTCTAGTGGAGAAACAATCTGCGACAACGAAACCCGTTGGTGTTGCAATGGCTCACGCTGGCTCCGTTACAGAAGCCAAGGAAACTGCGTGTTGTATCATTTGCTAATAATGCAGCAGTATACTACTATATGTTATAATAATAATTATAGAATAAAAGATACGAATCAACATCCAGGCGGTGCTGTCTTTGCCAAGAGTCGAATCATGCACCCACGTAACAAACCCATCATCAACACCGCAAATCCGTTCTCGTCCTGAATTAGCTGTATGTTTGTCTGCGATAAAGAGCGTTCACGTACATCAGAAGAGGCGTAGAGCTGAGGATGCATGTTTTGACTGTGAAGATGTGACACGATTCGATGTACGGATGATTCTCCTTCGCGTTGTAGTGTGGAGAAACATCGGAAAAACGATTCCAAGGAACATTCCTCGAAAGATTTACATGAAGTATGAACGACGAGTTGGGATACTTTCGTACGATTCGCTTGTTCCACGAGAGCTCCGCTGTGATTTCCGACGGCAACAATAAGAAGTACGGAGCCGCTCTTCTTTGCCCCGGAGTTGACCCATAGTACCATAATGTCGATGAACGAAATCTTCTCCTGATTCACAAATATCCAATCGCCCGTTTTGGGATGTGTCGTGATGCTGCACTGAAGTATTATTAAGGGTTCACCTTCGTAATCAAAGAAGGACATGAGTTTGTCTCTCACACTCGAAGCATCCAACGAACTGTCAAACACAGATGCTTTGTCCACAATACATTTCGTCTTTGCGACGTAAGATTCGTCCGCTTCGACCCATCGAAGTGCGTTGCGTATTGCACTCGTCATGTCGAAAGGACAAGACGATGTGAAAGGAGGAGCTTCCTTCCCATCATCACTGGAAGATCGTTTCGATTTCAACGTGTGAAGTACCTGTGTTCGAGCATTGATGTTCGACTTTTCGTCATAATCAAGAATTGATTTTCGAGTGATTTTCTTGCGGCATGAGTGAGCGATACGAATGATATTCTTGTGATTTGAGTGGCATAATAGAAACGTGAAAAAGAAGTGACATTCTCGAACACCACGCTCGAACACCACGTACCAAGACTCTTGGTTGTGTCACGATATGTCCAACATTTTTAAGTGTCTTACGATACTCATTTCTGGCTTCCTCTAGACGATCCATGTGAAGTCGAAGTTGACTGCAAGCTGCACTGTCCTCTCCGAGCTTGCGAGATAAAATATTGTAAGCCTCTTCCGCATCGGTTCCCAAGGACTCACTTGTGGTTCTCACAGAACTCTCTGAACTCAACATGTTTCCCAATATGATCGCACAACACTCGAGAGTGAAATTGTCCGTCGCAGAATCGCTGAGACGACATGCCACCGTGAACACGTCCTCACGAAACATGGCCTCGGTTGCTGCGTCGTATTTGCTGAGTACAGAGATGAGATGCAGAACAGCACCAAACATCAACGATGTGTGATCGTATATTATCGTCCCATCATCATCTTTTCGCGAATTCAACTCGAGAAGATACTTGAAATCTCCCAAACGATTCGTCAAAGCGGAAAGGGTAGAGCACGTCTTCACACTCTCGTCCTCCCCTATATGAGCGCACATGTTCGTCAACGTGACAAGCGCACTTCTCACGGATCCCTCATCAAAATCCTCACTATTTACATACTGTTTTGAGCACAGAGCAGATAACTCTTCTGCACATTCCTCCTTCCTCAACGTATCGCTTACGGACTTGGAGAACTCAGAGAACGATGTCATTTGAGCCAGAGCGAAGGCGCAACACTCGGTCACGACGCCTTCATATTTCTTTGTCGCTCTAGCCAAAAGAGCATCTCCACCATAAGCCTGAAATTTCACTAAATCTCCCTTGCGTAACAATCCCGCTCTCTCTGCAAAATCAGCACACACAAACGAGAGAACGGCTGAATCGTCCTCGGCTTTCGCGTCGAATCTGTCGTCCGCGGATCCGACGGAGATTTGCGATCCGAATCGTTCCGGACCCAAAAGATCGCTGTACCAATCAATTGCACTTTGTGAGCGTGCCACTCCTTTCGGAGTCACGACTTGACTGTTTCTCATATTTCAATCTCTCTCTCTCTCTCTCTCTCTGTTCAACTCACTGAACTTTGAAAAAAAGATATTTTTCTTGAAAACGAAAAACGGCGACAGAAACTCACAATTATATAGTCGTTAGTTTTAGTTGCCCTAGCATTGAAATGATGAGTAATATAAATAAGGGGAAATGTTTAAAAAAATATGATTATTCTTCTACGACAACACCGAACGGAAGAAGGCATGTGGTTTCAGACTCGATTCTCATGCTCTTGTCGTGGATTTTCTTCGAGGCGAAGACAATGAAATCGAGTTCTAGATACCAATAGAATTGAAGGGTCATGTGTGTCGCGACACCCGATGCCATGTGCCACCAGGCATGCAATTGAAGTGGGCCCACCTTATGACAGATATGAGGCTCGATACACCATGCAATACCGCCAATACCCCAAATCATCAGAGCAAGTTCACCCGCATATTGAGCCCTCGAGACGGGTCTACCACTACGTCCTCCGTAATAATACCGCATCACACCGGAAATGACAGTCAATGTCAAGGCAACACCGAACGAGAGTAGAAAAATAACTGGGTTCTCTGGATACATAAACATGAGTGCTGTGATCACAACACAAAATGTCACGAGAAAGAAGATGAGACCGAACTTTCTCAAGGAGACTCCATTGTCCTCTATTGAGATGACGCGTTTGACTGCTCTGGCTGTTAGACTGAGATACATTATCGCAGAAACAGCAAACAACATAGGAACTTCGTCCAACATCTGCTCCTCTCTTCTCATCGTGGCATGAAAAGCTGATGAACCCACACCGATCATGGAGAGCGTTAGGTATCCGACGCGAAACGGCAGCGATGTTGTCACATATATGCCGACACATCCTACGAATAGCATAAATAAAGAGGTAAGCGTATTCCAAAATTCAGCTACATAGAATGTTACGGCATAATCTCGCTCACACCAATTGATATTACTTGTGGCGCGACCCCAGTATCCCTGAAATATTTGTATTTCGGTTTAGGGTAAGACGACGATAAAACGTAAACACGTACCACGACGTCGTTCTGTCGAAGTTGGGCATTTTTGGTATGCGTTTCTGGAGATAGCAAGATGAACGCAAACATGACTACTAGAATCCCAAAGATTCCCATTGCAATCAAGAATCGTACATTGCCCCTTGCTTCTTCTTCTTTGTGTGTTGTTGTCGATTTTGACATTTTGGACAATAATTGGTCTCCGGTCAGTCCTGAAACGTCGCGTCGTCGATGATCCTTTTTATAGAATGTGTTCGATGATGATGCTTTCACTGAAACATATATTAGTGTCTCTTATTTTAATATGTTTGTGTCGTTAATACAAAGTTTTCTACGTAAATCCTTCCAAGGAACAAAAATACTAAACCATACGCACAATAACACAATAACACTTACTTACTTACTTACTTACTTACTTACTTACTTGTCCTTCTTCGCCTTCTTGGACGCTGAGGATTGTGTGAGAAGTTTGTATGCACCGTTGAAAAGCTTGTAACCCCAATGAAGTTGCAAGACGTATCCGATTCCGGTACTGATGAAGAGAGCGAATGCTGCTTCGGGCGAGACTGAACCGATAATCTTGTTGTAATTCGTGACTTGAATGAACACTGCGTATCCGTACATGACGATTCGGAACGCGAACCAGCTGAGACATATGACAAGACCATTCAAGGCGTAGAGCCAATGTGATTTCAGTCCGCTCTCCGAGAGAAAGTAACGAAGATTCACGAACGGAGTTGTGATTTCCAGAATACATCCGACGACTAGATATCCCACGTAACTTCTTTGATGCGAGAGAAGTGCGAAGCAGTACACTCCGAAACCGTGATGAAACAGGTTCGGGACGAACGCGCTCCATTTGGTTCCGTGCAATAAAACAAGTATCAAATCACTCAACAGATATCCTGCCAGAATCTGTGAGGGCATGATCATCTCTTCCGTCGCGAGATACGGATCTACGAAGAGACGATCGAGATGCGGCAATGCAGATTGAATGGCGAGATAGGTTACGAGGATCGCGTGAATTGTGGATACCTATATGTGTGTATGTGTGTGTGATTGATCGATTGATGGGAATGTACGATGAAGGATCAAAACGTTGGGAGGATTACGTAAAGAAAAACGTACGATCGAAGCTCTCCAGTAGTTCTTCTTCACTCTGTCCATTTTACGATACACCGGAAAGATCATCGCATTCAATCCGTCTGTTAACCAGTACATCAACTGAAATCCAACAAACGACACGATCATCCATTTCCACTCACTCTCTTGCAATACGTCCAACAGCATTTTTCAAAAATAGAAAGTTTTAAAATTTTTTGAAATTTTGAAAGTCAACTGATCTCACTCACCACACATCTCGTCTCTTCAACAACAACCCATCATCATCAATAATAATCACATCAATCTGGGGGATTGTCCGTTCTCTCTCTCTGTCTCTCTCTCTCTTATTTTTTGAAGAGGTAACGTCTGCTCAATTTCTTTTCAAAACGCCATATGTGTATGGTTGTGGTTGGAAGGTCACACACACAGTGTTGTGAGAGACACGACGATATTGTATGTGACGATATTGTGTGCGAAACGGTCAGAGTCCATCAATCAAAAATTGAATAACAAGAAGCAAATGGATCGATTGATCGGAAGTCTGAGAGCTCTCGATGAGAATTGCAGTGCAGATCGTATTCAGCAATCGAGTGCTACGTTTTGTGGTTTGAAAGGTATTAATCGTAAAGAAATGGTAAAGGCTTGGTTGAGAGAGATGACGGCGGATCCGGGAAAGGAGTTGGCGTATCTGTACGTCGCGAACGACGTCATACAAAAATCGATGGCTAGAGAGGGATCGGAGTTCGCAAATGAGTTCGGTAATGTGTTGGAGCAAGCGTTTGATATTGCAGTGAAGAGAAACAAGGCGATCGTATCCAAGGTCGAGAGACTCGTGAAGATTTGGGGTGATCGAAATATTTACGTGAAACAGATGTTGAAAAGTTTTCTAAAGTGCATACATGAGGACGGTGGCAAGAAAAGGAAAATGAACTCATCATCATCTTCATCATCTCCGAGGAAAAAGAAATCAAAAGTGGTGAAACCGAAACGATCGAAACAAGAGAAGGAACGAGGTTATTTCGGTAACATCGTACCCAAAGTCAGAGACGATAAGTTGAAAGTATTACTTCAACAGTTGAGTCAGGCGAAGAACGGTGTTCAAAAGGGTGTTGAGACATTCGACGAAGTCGAAGATATTGTCAGGGAAGGAGGAATTCCGGTAGAGTTTGTGGATAATTTGGTAAAGATGGAAAAGAGTGAGTTTGATGAATTTTACGCCCAAGTCAAGAAAGCGCGTACGTTATGTGTTCGTCGTCGTATTGTATCAAGAGAAACAACACTTACAAATCACAAACAGGTAACTCGACGCAACGTATCTGTGCCAATATTGCGAGATCTCAAGACGCTCGAGTCTTGATTGCGAAAAAACTAGTCCAATTACAAGATGATCAGCAAGGTAAAATTCAGAGTGTACGTAAAGGTGTTCGTTCGAATCGGGGTGTCACTTGGAGAATCAAACAACTCGGAGAATCAAACACAACATACACACAACACAGATACACAGCGATATTCGTGGATGCAATGCAATGATCTTGAGTATCGAGAATCTGATAAATCAACACGGCAAGAACAAAATTCGTTTGAGCATTCAGACAAGCAACAACGCAGAGAATCAAGATACGGATGTTACCACAGCAGATCAAAAGAAAATCGATGAAACGATAGATACGAATGCACTTTCGAGTGCCGGTACTACAAAGGAGGAATTAGACGCACTTGCCGCGTTGGATTCTGTTGATAAACTTTTCGATACGAGTCAGGATGACGCTGCAGCAAGAGCAAAATCCGGACATTACTTCGATGACGACGAAGATATTGATCTCAAGAAGAAAGAGGAGAAGAAGAAGAAGAAAAAGAAGAAGAAAAAGGACAAGCTGGTATGGGATCCTCGTATTCGTGGATATATCAGGGCCAGGGGAGATGATGATGAAGATGTTTGGCGTAATTAATATTATATATAGATTTACATGTATGCTTCTCTACTAAGCAGCGTCTACTTGGACGGTGATTGTTGTGGTGGTGTTGTGTCCAAGATCAACAATAATTTCATGTGTTCCCGTCTTTGTAATCGCATTCGCATCATCTTCCAAAGCGACATTAAAATCCACCACGTCGAATTGACTCTCGATCATTTCAACAATTTCAGACTTGCGTATAGATCCGTAAAGTGTACCCTCGGTGTTTGCATCTCTCGATAGATTGAACGTGTGACTTTTCAATTTTTCTGCGATCGGAGCGAGATCTATTTCTATCGTCGAGGTCGGAGTCTCCTCGTCTACGATTTCGGGCCTATACTTGAGACGATTGTACTCCGTCGCATATACCGCAATGTTTTTGGGTATAAGATAATTTCTTGCAAATCCGGACTTTACCTGAAGTTCAAATCCTTTCTTTCCGAGATTGTCGTTGTCGTAAGTTAATATAACGTTCGTCAACGTGGATTGACTGTTGTGTTTGTTTGTTTGTGTGTTTGTATTGGAATAGGATAGGGTTAATTGCTCTTTTCTCATACCTTTTGTATCTGCGGGTGATCGTATGATTGCTCACACGACCGAGTCTTGCTGTGAGCCTGAGCATCATTTTTGAATTGAAAAAATAAATGGGAGTTACACAAATTTTTGGCCTCGATCGATTTGGGGAGCGGAGAGAGGATGAGAGATGAAGCTTGCTTTTTGTTGGTTTTGTGTTGTCTACTACTACTCTCAGCAGCAGCAGCAATGAGAAATTCGAATGACTGTGAGTTGCATCGACGGATGAGTCTGAATCATTTTCCTTTCCTTTTATGCACTTTCTTCATCGTCCTCACACACACAAACATTCGACACACCTCACATCTCACACATTCTGTTTCTGAAGAAATTCGACGAAAACCTTCCAACACACCACCGAAAAAGAAAATTATTTACTGAGAGATGATCGGATCGACCGTAACACTACAAGGATTGGTAAGTCGTTCAGATTTGAATGGATTGCAAGCTGTAATCAAAGCTGATCGTGGTGATCGTTATTTGGTTTCTGTGAAGAAAGATTCAGGTGATGTGGAGATGTTGAGAGTGAAGAAAACGAACGTCGTAGCGTCGCCACCGTCGAAAATGGAAGAGATGTTGAAACAGTATATGGGTGCGGAACTTGTAGCACAGATGAAAGCGAATGTGACAGAGGTCAGGACAAGATTTTCTCGACAAGTGCGAAAGATTAGTCCGAATCTTACGGAAAATCAGGCATTGTTGGGAATTAGCGTCGCTTTCTTTTTGATAATTTTCTTCGTAGGATTTTTCAGAACGCTTCTTCTTGGTGGAGTTTTCATCTATTTGATGTTCTTGCAAATACCCACAGTTATACGTACATATCGACCCCAAGGTATGGCAAAGACGGCACAAGCTGTGGCTCAAGTGATTGGTAAAGATTTCGCAAAGAGAACGATTTCGAAAGTCTCACCGGCTCGAGCGACTTGGACAAACGGTCTCATGGCTTTATGTGCCCTACTCTTTGTTGTATTTCGATTCACTGCATCGTCTTCTTCATCATCATCAGCATCTTATTCCACATCCAGTGATGCGTTGCAAGAGGCGTACGATGCTGGATATCGAAATGGATGGGCCGATGCAACCGATGATAGTGCTGATTTCGGGGCACATCGTAAATACGTCCCTTCTGATACGTACAGTGACGCATATGCGTCCTCTAGCGGTACGTCCTCCTCCTCATCATCATCATTCGGAATTGGTAAAATGATATCGATGGGAATGCTCGGTTACAATGCTTGGAAACTCGGTCAGACGGGTGTGGGTGGATGGGATCCAAAACTTGCCATGGAGCGATTTAAACTCTTACCCAATTACAGAAAG
>JACLAC010000288.1_pt1 | contig 11388 bp, 4 predicted proteins | sample 8027881 | NCBI WGS metagenome assembly JACLAC01 (sample SAMN15725517, study PRJNA655200) | protist metagenome | isolation source: fluorescence activated cell sorting (FACS) single amplified genomes of... | place: Spain: Blaines Bay Microbial Observatory, Mediterranean Sea | collected 2016-01-19 | reverse complement strand
ATCGAAACGATAACAGAAGAAGAAGAAGAGGAGGAGGAAAATAATATACAATGTTTAACAGCAAATAACGATGGGAAAACAACACCTATTCAAGGCAATAAGGATGAAGATGTAAGCAATAAAGAAAGTCACATGATACAATCAATTCAGGATGATGCTGAATTTGTGGATTTAACTGAATCTGGCAAACCATCACCAACAATGTCTTCATCTTCTACATCTTCTAGTACAACTGCCACTTCACCAAATCCAAATAATATTAATACAATAAATAATAATAATAGCAAGAAAAAACGACGTGTACGAGTTGGTGCATTAGAAGCTGATTTTGAAAAATCGTCCATAATAGTACATTACGACGTTGAAACATTTGATGAAGATGATGAAAATCTTATGCGTACATCTTTCGATAATAATGATAATCTTTCAAAATTTATATCAATAGCGAAGACGACAAGGGAATCAATTAAGTCAACAACAGAGCATCATAAAAAACAAATACGTATTAAAAATCTTAAAACAATAACTGATTTTCTTCCAGTAGCACAAAAAATTGTTGATAAATGCAAACTAATACACTCGTCAAAATTAGCAAAGGTAGAAAGTTTATTGAAAGAATTGCAACAACGTTCAATTGAAAAAAAGGTCGAAAAAAAAAACGATGACAATACATTGGAATATATCTCTGCATTAAACATTTATCGCCGCCCAAATTTCCGTTTTTTAAAATCATGGTCACCTGGTCTATATGAGGGTGAAGCCAATGAACGTGGTCTTCCACACGGTTATGGTACATTGAGAGAAGGTACTGGTATTGATAATGATGGTAAATATTTTCCAATAGAAAATGATACAGCAACTCGTCGCATCTATGTTGGGCAATGGGAAAATGGGTTACCATCTAATTACGGCACTGTTACACATGGGGATAGTAAAAAATATGATGGCTTTTGGTTGAAAGGGAAACCACATGGGTTTGGTATCGAAACAAGATCAGATGGGGATATTTACAGAGGAGAATGGATTAATGGAAAACGTCAAGGTTTTGGTGTAAGATATTGGCCAGACGGTCAACGTTATGGCGGTCAATGGGTAAATGGCAAAATGCAAGGCCATGGTGTCTTTGTATGGCCATCGCAATTGCAGTATAGCGGCCAATGGTCTGAACATAAACGTAATGGATACGGATATGAATTGCACCAACAAACTGATAATAATGCAACATATGCTGGTGAATGGAAAAAAGGGAAAAGGCATGGAATAGGTGTACGTATACGGTCGTGTGGCAGTACATATCGTGGTTTATTTACAAATGGAAAACGCTGTAAAAAGAAAATGAGCAATAATAATAATCCACAAATTGATTGCAGTAATGAATCAATTGATATTACGGTACAAGAAGTTACAAAGACAAATTTAAATGCGCAATTTGCCAATTATAAAGCGGAAGAAATCACATTAAAGGAATCATTGAAAGTTTATTTGCTGAAATTTAATTCAGATAAAAGATGCGTAACTAGTGATGAATTAATTAATGTAATATTAGACATGATTAATGTTGTGAAGTCCATACCCGCTGGATCATTAGATTCACAAGAAATTTTAAAACATGGTAAGAGCAAGCGTGAACAATTAGGCAAAGAGATATGGAATAGAAAAGTAGCGCAACATTTTGGGTTGTTGTTGAAAACTTTAAAGCAACGAAAAAATTTAATTCAAAACAATTCAACAAATATTTTGCAAGTTGATCGAGATAATTTTGATCCAGAAACATATGTTCACGCAGTCAATACGGTTGGCACATTTAATGTAGTATCTGTATAATTACAACACCTATATTATATTATCAAACGAATTGTAAAGAGAGAGCTTTCGTTTTATCAATCGCTGTACGGAGTGTGCATGTAAAATATATATTTTTAAAAAATATATAAAAATTTTCTCTTATGCCTATGCATACTCATAATATCATTAAATATGTACACACCATAAACCATAAAATATCATATTTCGTATTTTACGAGCGTCGTAGTACTTCCACTGGACTTCGTACTTTTTTCTATTTTATCATACGAATATGATTTTTTAATAAATGTTGCAAATCTAGAATAAATTATAATAAAAAAAAATATAACCTCTCCACATTAACCCCAGCATTTTTATTTTATTATATTTATATTCCACGAAATAATATACACGAACGTACCAAATCCATTCAAATATTAAATGTACTACTCAAAATACTATCATGATTCACTTCAATTTTCCATTTACCATTAGTAAATTTTCTTTTCCCATTCCGATCAACAAGTTCAAAATCACTTTGTTTTAACTGAAATTGTATTGTTCTTACATCATTCTCATCATCACTTTGATTAACAGGTTTTATATCTTTGAGTTTTTTAAAATATTTCAATTCACGTTTTGGATACTCCATTGTATTTCCAATATCCTTCTTTTCCTCATTTTGATAAGATAAAAATAATAAAACACTAACGTCACTAACAATATTCCCAACATTGCATATGTTAAATGCAACATCAAATAACGGAGTTGATGGAACTTTCTCAAAATTTACAGATTTTTTCAATATGGTTAACGCATTATATTGAAATTTGGTGTAGGACAAACCATATCCAAATTCAAATAATACCGGCACTTGTACAAATTTATAGGTCCGACCAGGATAGATTCTCATATTCATATTTGTTGCCTCGATCTCTTTTGTATAATTACTAAAATAGATGGTCGTTGGTAATTTACCAGCAATGGCAACATCACCCATTAAAACATCAACAATGCCTTCACCTCCCATTTGTCCAGGATAAAAGGCATTTACAATTGCGACAACACGATCGTTTCCAACTAATTCTTCAATTGCAATTGGACCACCATCAATCAAGACGATAATGATGGAAATGTTTGTCTTTTTAAGGACAGCTTTGACAAGGTCTAATTGTAACCCCGGCATATCAATAGATTTGCGATCCATAGATTCTTTCTCTACGGTATCAAGGTGATTAACTGCATTAAAGGAACCTTTTGATGAGCTGCCAATGAAAAAGACACCGATATCAGCTTGATTACAAATATCAATTGCAGGATTAAATCCCCAAGCACCATCACCAGTCACAACATTGACACCAGGAGTGGTTAAAATATTTTCCTTCCCAATACGATTTTGCATAGCTTGGAGTGGAGTGCTTACATTTCCATATGCCGGCAGTCCATGGTAGTTACCCAATAAAACAAGACTATCATCTGCATTTGGACCAATAATAGCAAATTTGTTGTATTTTAATTTGTTATCACTTGGATTTACAAATGGCAATGCATCATTTGTATTTTTTAAAAGAACAACACTTTCAGCTGCTGCTCTTCTGGCCAATGTTAAATGTTTTTCTGAACCTACAATGGAAAAAGGTATTTTTGAATATGGATTCGAATCTGGGGGATCAAATTGTCCAACCTCAAATCTATTTAACAAGGTCCGTGAAATAGCTTTGTCTAAAACAGACTCCTCTAATAGCTTTGATTTAATTGCATCCGAAAGACCATTTGTATATGCAGTGCCACAATTCATGTCTGTACCAGCCGTCATCGATGCTGCTGCTGCTTTTGGTATGGATGAAAATTTATACATTGGATCATACATATTGCCGACAGCACCACAATCTGATACAACACTGCCATTGAATAACCAATCTTTTCTTAATGTTTCTTCTAACAACATATTATTTGCACACATTGGAACACCATTTACTTGATTGTATGAACACATAACCCCTTTTGCTTTCGCAACCGTTATTGCATGTTTAAAAGATGGAAGGTATGTATCTTGCAAATCCTGCTCAGTAACTTTAGCATCAAAATAAAATCGCATTTCACCCTCTGCTTCTTCAAGCGAGTAAGCTACAAAGTGTTTTAAAGTAGATATAACTTTTACGAATTTATTAGATGTTATTTCACCATATCCATTCTGTATGCCTTCTACATAAGTGGTCAATAAATTTGAAGTTAATGTTGGGTCTTCGCCATAAGTCTCTGAGCCTCTTCCCCACCTCGGATCACGATAAATATTTATATTTGGGCTCCAACAATCTAAGAAACTTGGGTATCCTTCTGAAGTTTGACCGTTTGCATTAGAAATTCCTCTTGTTTCATCACTTATTGCTCTTCCAATTTCAAGAAGTAATTTTGTATCATAACTAGCTGCTAAACCTAATGGTTGTGGAAACACGGTCGCTCCTCGTTTCACAATATCTTCTGGGAAATAATTAGATACAACAACCGTGCCATGTAAGCATTCATGACCAAAATCATACCCTGGTATTGATAAGCGTTTGATAGGCTCATGTTTTGAATTTGTCAAATTTAACTTTTCTTCAAGCGTCAAATGTTTAATCAAATCAGCAACCCGTTCTGCAAATGGTAATGATGTATTACAATATGTTAGTGTTTGCTGTATGGGGTCTTGGCATCCGTTTATTGATACAGCCACTGGTAAATTGCTTGAAATTTGGAGATAAATTGTTGTTAATAAGAATGTATATTGAAACGTCCTTAGCATCATATTATTAATTAATATCACGTATCTTTTTTAATATATTATCAAATGAAATGTTAATTCTGATCAAATAGTAAAGATAGAACAAAAAAAAAATGTGTATATGTATGTTGTATACGTAAATATATGAATACTTCTAATATTTAAAGTGTAAATATGAACGAATTATTAAATGCTTTGTTTTACTCTCAAGATTGTTATCATGCATGTATATATATAATATCTATGTATATTAATATGCATACTGCTATATATAGTCTAATATAAATGAGTTGTGTCAATCTTCAAGTTATCATTTACAAAAGAGGATGCTACTGTATTTAATAAAATGATTTATATACACATCATTCGTATATGATTTACATGTGTATCATGTATTAAACGAAGAAGATATATATACGTATATTATACGAGTATAGAAAAGGGGAACCGGAATGGAGAACAGCAAAACACATTTTTGTACTTTGTTACACTGTATCAGCAAGAAAGTTGTGGTATACATGTATGAAAATACACACACATTTTTATTTTATAAAAAAAGTTTTTTTTACGATTCTACGATTCGTATCTCATGAATACAAAACACACATATTACAATTCCGCTCTCTGTAACATTTTTTTCAAATTTGTGTGGGGACAGGACAATAACAAATACAAGCGATATATATATACATTTAAAAACATTATACATATATTTGTGCCATAGATAATTGATAACAGGGATGGAAAGACAATTCATATTGTTACCTTTCTTCCCTTGGTTGCTGGACTGAACTGACTAAACCTTTTTCACTGCTACCACCAAATAATAATATCCATGTATCACTTGAACCAGATGGACGTGCACGATTATCCCTTGGATCTACCATCGTTCGTTTCACAGTACCATCCATTGCCTCTTCTATCCCTGTAATTTTCGTTGGCGATTCTGAATCTTCCGTTTGTTGCATTTGCAATCTACGTCGCCTTCTTCGTCTAAATTTTTCCATGGTCATTTTACCAACAATTGACATTGTATGTCCTTCCCTCGCAATTGGCCGATCAGTAAATAGAGATACTTCTTGCCAAGAATAATCAGAACCATCAAAGATCCACATATCTTCCATAGGTGCATTATTTGCTGCACCACCAAAAATCAACATACCATCACTTTTTCTTATATTGCCATCCGCATCGGTAATACTAGATGGAATGATATTTGCAGTATGCAACCAACGGCCAGGTGGTCTAAAACTAGTTGGATGCAATTCCTTCCATTTACCTTGAGTATATACCCATACGTCATCTAATGGGGCAAAATTTTCACTACATCCACCATAAATAGTCATAACAGTTGTAGGTGAACCACCGACAACGACTTTCTGCATTGCAGCTGCATGCATCCAACGTCCTGGTGGCACAACCTCATCTTTTTTATATGTCATGCCCATCCATGTTGCATCGGATATACTATATTCCCAAACGTCGTTGAATGGCTTATACCCGTATGATATGCCACCAAACATAGTTGCACGCCCGTCTTCACTTGCCAATACCATGGAATGCCCTTCCCGTGGCAATGGCATTGGTAAATCTTGTCCAACTTCAGCACGTTCCCATTTATTTGCTGATGGATCATATACCCAAACATCGTTTAACAACATTAAATTATTTGCTACGCCGCCAAAGATAAGCATTTTCCCACCAACTGCAATTGCACTATGTAACCATCTTGGTGGTGGTTGAACTTTTGTTGGCAAAGGCTGGAACCAATGACGTTCTGCTATGTTATATATCCAAACCTCATTTAATGGCAATGGTTGAGACAATACGTGTGTATTTGATTTTGGATTTAATTGATTTTTATCTGCACCTAAATTTCCAATATCACCAACGTCTGGTTCTTTGCTGTTTACTTTTGCTTTCGTTTCTACTTTTGCATTTGTAGCTGCAGCTTGTTGAACGTGTAATTGATTATTTGCGCGTAGTGATTGTGTCCATACCGTTGATTTGCTTTTAATTTTACTAAACGTATCAACTTCATCCTTTGATTTTGTCGAGTGTTTTAATACATGTGCATGTCGGTTAAGAACAGCAAGTTGGTCCTTCGTTAAATCCAGTTCTAATAAACGTCGTCTTCTTCTTCTACGTCTTAATTTACCCATTTTGTATTCATTCAACGATTGTGCATAAGGCTGTTGCGGTTCCTCCGACGGTATAGGGGATAAATGTACTACTTTTAACTCTTGATTTTCAGGGTTTTCATTCTTTTTAGCTACTTGTTCCTCCGGTCGTTTCACACCAGGTGGTAATATTAAATGTGGAGGTGCAGGTAAAAAAGGTGGTCTTCCAGCATTTTCACTATTTTTAAATTTTGGATTGACGGGTTTCCTAGCAACGGGCTTTGTAGCAGTTTCTAATTTCCACCACGTGCCTTCCGTAGGGTTGTAAATCCATACGTCGTTCAACAATGTTTCGCTATTCGATACACCACCATATACAAAAACATTATCTTTAATAGTTACCATAGTATGCATCCAACGTCCTGGTGGTGTTACAGCATCTTTTGCTAAAGGCATGTCCTTCGTTGATTTTCCAGATGCATCAAATGGATCTGATGGAAATCGATTTGGTTGATAATTAGTAGGCAATAGTTTCGGTGGCAATTGTGGCAAAACAACTGGTTGTCTGCCATACTCGTCCGCCGGTTCAATAGTTGGTGGGTTTTCATATTTCTCTTCTTTCGGAGGAACATGTGCTGGTATTTCCCTCGTTGCATTTGTTAAACCTATATTATTATTATTCATAATGATAGTTATATATATCACTATTGATATATATAATATCTTACCATAATTATATCTATCCATGTTGTTATTATTATACATTCTACTCATCTATGTTTCTTAAAACAAACGAAATATAATGAATGACTGAATGAATGATATATATCTATCTCTGTTTCTGTTCAAGTGGACCATTGTCCCTGTTTTTTTATAAAAAGTAGAAATATATATGTAAAGTGGTATAAATGTATAGATTAGAATACTAAATATTGTACTTAAATATATCCTATTAAATAGTCAGTGAAAAAGCCCCTCACATCATTCATAACAAAGTATCAAAACCTCCTTCTTTTTTATTCACAATTTACTAGGTAAATACCATTGGTTAGCGATATGAGGTACACATACCAATGCTTACATGACACAACACAAATAGGTAGATCATAGCACCCAGGGAGCACACTGCGTTAGCATGGACATAGCATTACAACCCAAATTTTAGAGTTATATTTTAGGGTTTTAAGTTACCAAACTGACTATTTAGAGTGAGATGGTAATAATAATATCCGATAATTAATAATTATTGACTTGTTTCATCTAATTATTTGATGATTATTTTTATATGATAAAAATTCCTGAAATGTTATTGATTTTTTTCAGGAAAAATCCATCGGCACCGCCATCATTTAAAACTCTGAAAGCACAAGAAGAAAAACGAGGACGAGAAGGAAACACAAAATGATGGGGGGATTTATAAAGAATTTTTATAAATGATCAAGTAGTCATCCATCGCAGATATATTGATGGAAGAATACGTATATACAAAACCATTTCATTATATATATATTGTGTGTGTGTGTGCGTTTATCTGCCAGTGTGTGTTTATCTTTTTATTTATATATATAACAACCACTCATAGGACCAACCAACATGAATCAACAACGATATACAACAACAACATGGTATTATCAGGTTGTATTTTTTATAGGTATTGTATTAATAATAATGACACAAACAACAACAACAACAAATGCTACACGTTTACGTGTAATAAATAGGATAGATAATAATAAGGGAAAAGAAAAATCTGTATTATCCCCAGATCTAATAACTCCAATTGTTGTAGAGACAAGGCAAACCATTGAGGTAGATGAAAATTTGGAAAAAAAAGTTGGTGAAACACGTCAACATGTTGAAAAAGTAGCGAAAGAAAGTGGTTTTAAAAAACCTATTACACGTCACCCGGAACAACAAGAAGCACTTGATGCTTTAAATAACTTGCAAAATGAAATTAAAACTTCATCAGAGAAAGAAAATAATGCATTAGATAAATTAGTAGAACAACAACAGGATGTCAATGCAATGTATAAACCACGTGATTTATTAGTAAATGCTACAGCATATGCTACTGAACATAACGATACGAATGGAACAGAAGTATTAAAAGTAGAAGGAAAAGCTGATGAGGAAAAATTTCGAAATACGATTGAAAGAATTGATCATACTGCACAAATGGCTGGCGCTGCGTTGTACAAAGCGCATGTTGGGCAAGATAAAGTGGTAGATAAAACGAATTTAGCGTTTGACGCCTTGGCAGCATTGACAAAGGCAAAAAGTAAAGATATCAATGAAATGTTACAAGAAGCATTGAAATATTTAAAATTAGCAAAACAACGATTAAACCATGCAAAAACACGTAATAGCACTTTAATACAACGTTTAATAAAATCAGAAGGAAATAATGCAGCAAATTTATATGATAATGATTTAGTAAAAAAAGCATTCAAAAACGTGAAAGACGGGGAATGAAACGATGATATTACAAAAGCAACAAGCAAACGTTGACTGCCAGTAAAATCCAATAAGAAACTGCGATGAGACACACCTTCCATTAAAAATGCTATTGGCAATAACCATTTTAAATACATGTTATAATTTCCATTTTTAATATCCGCTTTGCTTGGCCAAAACAATTGTACTAAGAACGCATACCATAAACATACTGGTCCCCATGGTGGTGCCCATGGAATTGAGTACGAAACAACAAATGGAAAGAAATAAATATAAGCATATGCAAGACCAAAACGTGAATGCTTCGCACATGTTTTGCCTATGGCCGTATGAATTGTCCATACCATATCAATAAGTCGGATACCAATGATTAGCCAGAAACTTAACATAACACCCAACATACTAAATGCTGTTTCTAAGAGTCTAGATGAGCTGAAAAAAAAATGCTGTAGCATTTGATATAGTTTTCGTTCCAAATATAGCCATGCCAAGTTTCATCGTGCCAGCAAAATCATGCATACCCGACGATACACTACGTTTTCTATTTTGTTGGTCGCTACGCAATAAGGATGGTAAATCTTCGTCGTCATCATACGACATCGATGGAGATCGAGTAGTTGCATTTTTATTAACTTTATTTCTACTATGTTTGCTTTTCTGTTTTCCCTTGCTACTGTTACTATTGCGCTTGCGAAGAGTATTTCCACTATTGTCGTTGTTCGAATCGCCGTAATTAGATTTATTTTCGGAATCAGCATCATCGTCATCATCGTCATCAGAATCATCATCATCATCGTATTGCAAATTATTAAACTTTAAATCACTATTACTATTATTATTTTGATACGTTTTATTATTATTTGATGATGTTGAACGATGGTTTTTGTTATTACTGTATTTATTTTGATGTCGATTAATGTTGTTGTTGTTAAACCGGGTACTATTATCAATGTTGTCGTTATTAATATTAGGAAAACGCTGTTGTTTTGATTTTTCATGTATTTTTTTCGACACCCGTGTTGGCATTTTCTTTTCATTCTCATATGTTCGTTTTTGAAGTTGTTGCGCTTGCCTTTGACGATGTCGATCCAGCAACTCTTGCTGCCTATCACTTCTGTAACTATTATTGTTGTTGCTGCTGCTGCTGTTGTTGTTGTTGTAATTATTTGATCGAGGTGCTGTCGATAAAGATTTTGCTATTTGTCTGTGCTGACTATTATTATTATTATTATTATTGTTATAATTGTTATTACTACGTTGTTGGTTTCTGTTACTTATATTCCGTTTATTATTATTATAAATATTATTATTGTTATCATGTTGTTGATGATGGTGAGGATGGTTTTGATTTTGGTAATATCGGTGTTGTTGCTGCTGCTGCTGCTGCTGCTGCTGGGGATGATTATGGTTATTCTTGTTTCCCATGGGAAGATTTAATCCTTGAGTTATGACTGGTTTTAAATATTGGACCTTATTAGCATCTTCACGATAACGAGTAGTATTGTTCATCATCAAATTGTTGTTGTTGATATCGTTATTTAAATAACTTTGATTTAAATCAATATTGTTGCTATTATTATTATTATTCCCGTAGTTTTGATTTGGTTGTGAAGGCGCATAATATCGATTATTCGTTTTAGTATCATTAAAATCATTTGTGGCTTGCATTCTTGCTGTTCCTTGCTGGGATGAAAATGAGTATGGAGTCATCAAATCATTTTTGTTTGTTCCCATATCAAAGTTATTATTATGATTATTGTTGTTGTTATTATTCTGATGCGAGTAAATATCTGTTTGCATACCAGGTGGTGGTGCACTATGATTATTATTATTATTATTATTACCATTGCCAAATAAAGAATTATTATTGTCACTAATAAAATTATTCTGTTGAAGTTGCTGCGAACTATTGTTTACTAAAATATTATTGTCTAGTGCTGGATCGTTCATAGGCTCCCACATTGGTGCGGGCAATAAGCCACTGGTCGTTGGATTCAACAAGCCACCACCTAATACAATATTTTCCTCATCATCATCCGCAAGGCCAGATGGTAAAAAAAACGATGCATCCTCCATGCTATATATATATATGTATATGGTGTTACGTTATATAATATCAGTCTTGTGTCCACGATACTTTCAATCTGTTCTGTTAGTGTTTGTACCTTCTATTTGTCTAATACAAAATAAATATAATTATATATGGAAACAGACCGCGTGCACCAAACTCGTGTAGAACAACCTTAGGTATTTAACATCCAACAA
>JACLAC010026455.1_pt1 | contig 11389 bp, 9 predicted proteins | sample 8027881 | NCBI WGS metagenome assembly JACLAC01 (sample SAMN15725517, study PRJNA655200) | protist metagenome | isolation source: fluorescence activated cell sorting (FACS) single amplified genomes of... | place: Spain: Blaines Bay Microbial Observatory, Mediterranean Sea | collected 2016-01-19 | reverse complement strand
TTATCAAACTCCTATTTGATCGTTCCAAGATATCGATATTAAGTCAAGGCGAATAACACGGCTCTTGCTCAATCTGGGGTGATCTGGGTTTGCTGGTTGGTTAGGTAGAGGTAGGTTGCTTAGCTGGTTTGCTGGTTCTGGTTTTGTTTTACATCTGATGTTCTAAGAAGCTGATTTTGTCAACAAGGTGTTGTGATTAAAGGGTCAATCAAGGTGATGATGCTTCGAAGATTCTGTCTACTATTTTTACTATTAATTCCCACTCTAGCTGTGGCTGAAAAGTACGCCCTGCTAGTAGGTATCAACGACTACCCTAATGACATTAGCCCACTGCGATATTGTGTGGCTGATGTAGTAGCTTTCCGTGATGCTTTGGTCAACGTGGCTGGCTTTGAGAAGGATAATGTCTATCTGATGACTGATCAGATGGATGGACAAATGCAGCCTACTAATATCAACATTGTCAAGCGACTAGATATTTTGTCTCAACGAATAAAAGCTGATGATACCTTGGTCTTTTACTTCTCAGGGCACGGCATCGTCAATGATGGCAGTTCATTCCTGTTGGCTGTTAATAGCGATACTTCTACTCAGAACACCTTGGAGATGAGTGCTGTTCCCCTGGATCGTGTCAGTAAGATCCTATCTTCCGTTAAGGCCCAGCAACTGTTGACAGTGATCGATGCCTGTCGTAATAACCCTGAGACAGGTCGCAGTGGCGAAGATAATATCCTGACAGATGATTTCTCCAAAGGCTTCAAGATCAGGCGTAGCAGTAGCAGTAACGGACAGCCCAGTGTGAGTGCGACTCTCTATGCTTGCAATGTAGGTGAGAGGGCTTATGAATGGTCAGAAAAGGGACATGGAGTCTTTAGTTACTACTTGTTGGAAGGGCTGAATGGTAAGGCAGCTAATAGCCAAGGCCAAGTAACAGTGACGGGATTGGCTGAATACACTCAGAGAAAAGTAGTGGATTGGGCTGAAACCTACCGTAATAAGAAGCAGACGCCTTGGTTAGATCAGAGTGGAGGGGCTAAGCTAGTCCTAGCTGAAGGGGTTAGTCAGTTAGCAGAGGCAACTATCCCAACCAAGGTTACGCCTACTATTGATACTGAGGCTGAGATGTGGGCTATGGTCAAAGATTCTGGTGAGATATCAGATATCGAGGATTTTTTGTCTACCTTTCCAGCAGGTAAGTTGTCAGCTTTAGCTCGATTGAAGTTGAAGCAATTACAACGAAAAGCCAAACCTCAGGTTAAACCTCAGGTAGAAGCTCAAAAACCAACAACAGTTTTAGCTCAGGATGGAGCCAAAATGGTCTGGATCCCAGCAGGTAGTTATATGATGGGGGCTGGTAGAAATGATACTGAGGATTGGACGAGAGTAAGTAGGCCAACTCATCTAGCTCGACTCGATGGATTTTACATGGATGCTTATGAAGTGACGGTAGGACAATACAAGCAGTTTCTAGCTGAGACAGGGCATAGACCCTTGCCAGATTGGGTTAGCCAATTCTCACCCACTGATCGACATCCAGTGGTAGGAGTTAGCTGGTATGATGCTAAGGCCTATGCTGACTGGGCAGGTAAAAGATTACCAACAGAAGCTGAATGGGAGTATGCGGCTAGAGGTGGATTAGTTAACCAAAAGTATCCTTGGAGAGATAAAGAGCCTGATGGTAGTCAGGGTAACTATGCTGATAAGAATGCAGATCAGACTTTAAGGCAAATGGATAAGGCTAATACTTGGGCGGATATGAGTGGAGATGATGGCTATGCCTTGTGTGCACCGGTAGGCAGTTTTCCTCCTAATGGATATGGACTATACGATATGGCAGGCAATGTCTGGGAATGGTGTCAGGATTGGTATGATGAGAACTATTATAGTGTTTCGCCAGCTAAGAACCCTTCAGGTCCTAGTAGAGGCGAAACACGAGTGTTGCGGGGCGGTTCTTGGCTCGCTTCTACCAAATACCTTCGGGTGGTCCATCGCTTCAGCATCTCTCCGTCTAACAGGGCCAACTCCTACGGATTTCGATGTGTAGCTGACGTAAGTATTTCTTCTACTTCCAACACAATCATTGAATCTGAGCCTTTGCCACAGGTAGCTAATCAAAAAACTATAGACTGGGAAAAAGACAATTCGCAGATGGTGTTAATCCCTGCAGGACCAGATACAGAATCTTTCTACATGGATAAGTACGAGGTTACTAACGCTCAGTATCGTAAGTTCTTGGAAGCTACAGGTCATCGAGAGCCAGAAAATTGGGGTAATGATGATTTTAATCAACCTAATCAGCCACTAGTGGGGGTTAGCTGGCACGATGCGGTAGCCTACGCTAAATGGGCAGGTAAGAGGTTGCCAACAGAGAAAGAATGGGTGCATGCCGCTCGTGGTGGGTTAATCAACAAAGAGTATTCTTGGGGCGATCAAGAGCCTACTTTAAGTCGAGCTAATTATGGTGGTGAGGTTGGCAAAACAACCACAGTAGGCAGTTATCCAGCCAATGGGTACGGCCTCTATGATATGGCGGGTAATGTTTGCGAATGGTGTCAAGATTGGTATAGCAGCTATCAAAAACACAAGGTGTTGCGGGGCGGTTCTTGGACCAATTCTACCCCCCACCTGCGGCTGGCTCGACGCATCACCGGCAATCCGGATTATAGGTACAGCGACAGCGGATTTCGATGTGTGTCAGGATTGAACTAATTACCCTTTTTCCCTCCGCAGGATGGGCCTTTACTAGTGATCAATATTATAGGAGTTGATAATGAAAAAGATTAGTTGTTTCTTTTTATTTTTGCTGGTCTTTTCTGTTTATGCTGAGAAGAAAAAGTTACCAGTTATTTCTAAGGCTGAAGAATTGAAAACTGTTAAGGGTAAACATATCATTTGGAAAAAGGACGGGGCTAAGATGGCAATAGTCTTACCTTATATACCAGCTGAATATAAAGAAGAAAAAACTTTTAATCGACTAGGTGAACCAATCACTAAAAAGGTCAAAGTTGATGAGGTCCTACCTCTATGCTTTGACATAACAGAAGTTACCGTTGGTCAGTTTAAGAAATTTTTAGCTGAGTCAAATCATCCATTTAATGGTGACTTGTGGAAGGGTATTTATCAGTATTCTCCTACTGATAGTCATCCAATGATCAACGTCGATTGGCATGATGCCACCGCCTATGCTAAGTGGGCCGGTAAACGTTTACCAACTCAAAAAGAATGGGAATTTGCCGCTGGTGGTGGTTTGATAGATAAAGAATATAGTTGGGGCAATGATGTAAGTTTAGCCCGTGATTATGCTAACTATCGTGGGGTTGGCGGTAGAGATAAATGGGATAGAATTACAGCACCAGTAGGTAGTTTACAACCTAATGGCTATGGTCTTTATGATATGGCGGGCAATGTCTGGGAATGGTGTCAAGATTCGTATGACAGTGATCAAAAACGGAAGGTGTTGCGGGGCGGTTCTTGGGACATCTTTCCCCCCACCCTGCGGCTGTCTGCTCGCAGCAGTTTCAATCCGGATAATAGGAACCACGACTCCGGATTTCGATGTGTGTCAGGATCGAATTAGTTACTTTTTTCCCCTCCACAGGAGGGGCCTTTATGCTTGGATTTTAGTAGAGGTTAATTGACTCATGAAAAAATTAATTATATTGGTTTTGTTGCTAGTATGCTTGCCTTTGCTGGCCCAAGACAAAGGTATGAAGATTAAGGCTCGTTATCAAAATGAGTTAGGTGGTCACAAGTGGGCTGTAATCATTGGTATCAATAACTATCAGGATGATCGTATTGGTGATCTTCGTTACGCTGTCAATGATGCTGTTGCTATTTCTGGTTTGTTGACTGATCAATGGATAGGAGATTTTGAACAGAAGAAGGTTAAGTTGTTAACAGATACTTCTCCTCAGAAACCAACACGAGAAAACATCTTAACTGCTCTCAACGCTATCGAGAAAGTGGCTTCTGAAAAGGATACGATCTTTATCTCTTTCTCTGGTCACGGCATAGAAGCTGATGGTGAAAGCTATCTCTTGCCCTCTAACTCTAAATTGGAATTACTCTCTGATACAGGGATCTCTATTGATCGATTCAAGCAGCCTATGCAGAAATCAAAGGCCAGTGTCCAAGTCCTATTTTTTGATGCTTGTCATAGTGGCGTTGATCTACGAAGTAAGGGGCCAACGGGACAGATGGGTAAGAACACACTCAGAAGAATCTATCAAAATGCTAAAGGGCAGGCTATATTGTCTTCTTGTAGTATCAATCAAAAGTCTTATGAGTGGCCAGATAAAGAGCATGGTGTCTTTACTTTCTACCTCTTGGAAGCACTACGAGGATCTGCAGACCTGAATCAGGATGGTTTTGTCTCCTTGACAGAAACTGCCAACTACACCTCAGAGAAGGTGCTGGAGTGGTCATTTGAGACAGGTAATATCCAATCGCCACAATGGAAAGCCAATCTGACAGGCGATGTTGTCTTGTCCATCACTCAAGGTAAGACACCTGTAACAACTCTCCAGGCTCTTGTAGGAAAGAAGGTGGATGTCTCACCTCCAACTATTAGTGTGATTGAACCTGATTTGGGAACGAAACAGCGAACTGAAATTACTTTGCCAACCAATGGTCAACTTACCATTAAGGGTAATGTCAAAGATGATGTGGGTATTGATTATGTGATGGTTAATAAGCAAAAGGTTCAGCTGAATAATTATGGCAACTTTGTGGTGGAGATGCCAGTTAAGGGAGACTTTGATTATTCAATAGTGGTTTCAGCTCATGATGAGTCTGGCAAAAGTAGTCAGAAAAGGTTTCAGCTACGTGTCAATTCGCCTGGGAGGGCTGCTAGCAGCACTGGTCAACCCATCAACAGTACAAGATCAAAGTTTTTGACAGACTATAAAGGCAAATTGACAGAAGGAAACTATATTACTTTTGGTACTACTAAGAAAGAGGTCCTGAGGATTCAAGGTGAACCTTCTCTGTTTAACCCAACCACTTATTCCAGCTCAGAATGGAGGTATTTTCCTCCACGGGGTGGATCTGCTGCTACAATAAAGTTTGATGCTGATGGAAAGGTTGAAAGTTGGAAGGATTATAATGAGGTCTTAAAGGCTGGATTCACTATACCTAGAATATCCCCCATAGATCAGACACTCACAGTTGGTTCTGATTACTTAGATGTTCTTCTGATTCAAGGTCTTCCTCGTGGAGAAGTATCTAAACCAGTTTCTCCTCGACAGGAATGGAACTATTTTGGCTCAGAATGGAGGTATTTTCCTCCACGGGGTGGATCTCATTCTACAATAAAGTTTGATGCTGATGGAAAGATTGAAAGTTGGAAGGATTATAATGAGGTCTTAAAAATAAAATGGACTCCTCCCTAATTGGTCGTAACTCATGCCAGCATGACATTACTTATCGGACATTTATTTAAGCTATTTGGGTTTGGGATTTGGCAGGGTTAGTACTAGGGGTTGTGGTTGGAGTCTGCCAGTTGGACAGATAACGTCCCATAATTGCCATTATCAGACATTATAGGAATTTATCATGAAAAAGATTAGTTATTGTTTTCTGTTTTTATTGGTCTTTTGGATTGGATGTCAAGACCAGCCCAATGTTCAACAACAAGCTCAACCTGAGCAAAAAGCTCAACCTGAACAAAAGACTGATTTACCTGAAGGTAAACAGATCATTTGGCAGAAAGATGGAGCTAAGATGGTTTTTGTTCCTGAAAATAACTCTGGTACGGATAAAACTGATGCTTTCTTTATGGATGCTTATGAGGTTACTGTTGGTCAATTTAAGACTTTTCTCAAATCGTCAGGTTACAAACCTGATCAACCTATTATTTGGAATAAAGTTTATGAGTATTCACCTACTGATAAGCACCCAATGATCTATGTTAATTGGTATGATGCTACGGCTTATGCTGACTGGGCTGGTAAACGATTACCAACAGAAGCTGAATGGGAATGGGCGGCACGTGGTGGTTTGGTAGATAAAAAATATAGCTGGGGAGATGATGAGAGTTTAGCTAGTGATTATGCTAATTTTCGGGGAACTAGTGGTAAAGATAAATGGGACGGAATAGCACCAGTAGGTAGTTTACAACCTACTGGCTATGGTCTTTATGACATAGCGGGTAATGTCTACGAATGGTGTCAGGATTGGTTTCTAGTAGATGTAAAACAGAAGGTGTTGAATTGGTTTCTAGGATATGAAACTGATCCAAAACAGAAGGTGTTGCGCGGGGGCGCTTTTCGTAACTATGACGATGGCATGCTTCTGGCTTACCGCGTCAGCTGGGATCCCAAGTATGGGATAACATACGACCGCGGGTTTCGTTGCGTGCTAGGATCGAATTAGTTATCAAATAAAAATAAACACAGGGGGTTAGTCAAATACTGATGTTAGCTTCTGCCAAAATGATCTGGCTTTCATCTCTATTAGTTGCTGATGCTCCACTTCGTATCTCTTTTCAGTCATCGCTTGTAGCTGTTGGGACTGGTCTAGTGATTCTTGTAATTTTGCTATCTGCTCATCTTTTTTAGCCATTTGTTCGTCTTTTTGGGTTATTTGGTCTATTATGATGCTAATAGCTTGAGGGTCCTTGGGTACCTGGTGGGTGCCTGTTGTGTCCCCGTTGGGGTCCTTTGTGGGGTCTTGTTGGGTACTCCTCTCATGTTTGTCGTCTAAGCATATTCTTATATAATCTGAGACTGATACGCCTTCGTTTTGTGCTCTTCTCTTAATAGTAGCCTGATATTCTGGGGTTACTTTGGTTTTTAAAACGGCTGTCTTCATATCGTGCCCTTCTTCTTTTTGTTAGTGTCCCTGTTCAGGTACCTAGTGGGTGCCTGTTGTGTCCCCGTTGGGGTCCCTTGTGGGGTCTTGTTGGGTACCCAGTTAATACGGTCTGTTGGTTGAATCTGTTTCAAGCTATGAACATAGAGGAGCAAAAGGTAATAAATAATTGTAGACCAAGCTAGAAAAAGATTAGGCTATTCCGCTCAATCCCCGTTTGATTTGCCAGTTTGAGGCAATCAATGTATAATGTTCAAGTCTGGTGCTGGTTCCAAGGATCAGTCAGCTAGGCAGGATTTATATTTAAACAATAAAAAAGCCCCTGCTTAAGGGCAGAGGCAAATTCGTCTGAAGAGATCGTTTTGATCTCTATAATCAGTCGCTGGCACTTCTGATTATAGCAGATACGCGGTCTCCAATCAATTACCTTTTTGATGTGGAGATTTTTTTATGGCTATTGCCCAAGAACTCCAGGCTCTTTCGCCTGAGGAATTAGTTTCTTTCCCTCGTTCAACTGACGATTACATTCCCAAATCCCATTCCAAGCTACCCTTTAACTTCGCTGCTATTGCCTGGGACATCGTTGACTCTGATCAGTTTCGCCACCTGTCAGGTGAATCCATCAAACTCTATGTTTACTTAGCGCGACACGTTGACCTTCGTCTGAAGCAGAAGACCCGCAGCAATGGCGAGTATCTACTGGGTCGTACCTTTGCCAAGAAGTATGAGACTATCGCTGAGGATTGCTATGGCGGCCGTAAATCTGCTCGTTCAGTCCAACGCTATGTTACTGAGTTGGTCGAAGCTGAGTTGATTGAAGTCGAGAAAGGCTGGGGCAACGTCTGCACCTTCACCCTGATGGCCTTTCATCAGACCCAGAAGATTGAGGAGTACGAGACTAACGCCGTTCAACGTGAATTCCAGATCCAGCAAGCTGCTCTACGGAACAATAAACTCCGCTTACTGAGACAGGAGAAAGACCAAGTCATTGAGGTGGAAGCACCAACTGAGCTGGCTCAACCACTCCAGCAGATCCCAGATACGACATCAGTGTCTAGTCCAGACACGACACCTGTGTCCACTCTCTATATTAATAGAAACAATCTTACAGAAACTCCTTCTTCTTATCAGGATAACTCCTCTGAGCAACCTGCCTTCTTCTCCTCTCAGACTGATTTGAGTAACTCTGATCAGCATTACCAACAGCTTAAACTCCAAACCCTTCAACTTTGGCAGGATCAACACCAAAAACTGGGTAACCCCCTGCCCTCCAATGCTGACCTGTATCAGATCATGCGACAGGATCACCCTCTGGGTATCGATGCTTTCGTCTCTCAGGCCTGCCAACTTAGCCCTCATGTCAATCCCATTCAAGCTCTTCAGCTGCTTCAGGAGTGTATTAAGATCATGCCCAAAACTGGTGGTAATGGCCGCCCGGTTGGTCGTCCTGGCTGGTTCCTTCTCTCTATTTCTGACTCCTTCTTCAAGCGGGCCTGGGCCAATACCTTCGACTTTCTGCCTCTCTATTGGCAACAGCAAACTCAAGTTAGTCATCCATCTTCTCTTCGTCGAAATAACAAACTTAGACCTTCTCACTTTTAGACTTCAAAAGGATTTAATATGAAAATCAGGGATTTAGTATTTTTGGTTATTGGTGGATTATTGGTTATTTCTGGAATGGTTTTGAACTCAGTTTTGGTTACTGATGCTGATGCACAAAGTGGTCTTTTAGATATGAACTTTGGGAATATTGCTTGTCGAACTCTTATTATCACAGATGGAGATAAGGTGAGAGGGTCATTTGGATTATCAACTAATGATGAAGCAATATTGACAATATATGGTGATGATGGAGAAAAAGTTGCATACTTGGGTGAAAATGTTGCAGACCCAAATGGTGAAATGATGCTTCGTCTCAAATCAAAATCTAAAACTGATAAAAGGGAAGTATCTATGAATATAGACAAAAACGGTGGAAGACTTGATTGTGATAATAAGATGGGGGAGAATGTTGTTCGTCTTGTAGTTGGTAGTGATGGTGGTGGTGGTTTGGATGTGAGAGACAAATACGGATATGAGAAATAAGCTTTTGAGCTGAAAGCAGAAGCACGAATGTGAATGTCGTTCTTGGTGGGATATTGACTATCGCTCGAGATTGAGCGTCTTGGTTTTAATGTTAGCCATCTCATATGGACTCATATTGGATATGGCTTCATAGTAGCAATGCGTATTTTTTTGACCAATAATTGTTGTTGTTGTTGTTTTTTTAATTTTTGGGATAATTTAGCAATGGAGATTCGACTGATTCGTTTACTCTCTATTACTAAATCTAAGAGTGATACTGATAACGTTATCAGTGAGGAGTATAGGGTAATTAATCGAAGAATCTCTTATTGCTAGGTTTCTAGCCGGGAATAGAATCTGTAGTTTAGGATAGCTAATACAAGACTGAGGCAGAGCTTCGTTCGGGAAACCCGAACTCGCTTGCCTATTAGAACTAACAATGCTCTGAACATTGTTTCTATATTATAGAGTATATATATTCTTTCATAATACCAGCTCTTCCACGGGGGCAGGCCCTAAAAGGGTAACACTAATAATGGAACCTGTCAATCAACTTAAGGATAACCAGTTTACAATTTACTCATTAGTTTCAACTGATGGGGGGATTCTCCAAACACATGATTTTCTCGACTCAATTCAACTAACTTCTTCTCTTGATACAACCCCAAAATAACAACAACAACAACAACTGTTGCCAGCTAATTTTTTCGCTTGGTTAGTTCAACCTCAGGTTCTCATCTATTGTGCTTGATCTTTCCTTTGCGAGTGAGTTTTTAAGTAATAGATTGAAGACAATGACGTTCTTGACGGGTCCTTTCTTTAATTCAGCTTTCATCTGGTTGGTAGCCTGAATAACACGTTCATTGAACAGTGGAGCTACTAGCCTGGTACCTGTCTCTGATTCAGGGCAAATGACTTCGTTATTCCATTGGTCTATAGGTATCTCAAATTCTTGTAGAACCTGTACCACCTTAGCTGGTAAGTTAGTTTGTCTGGCTGCTTGGCTACGACCAATGCTAGCTGTTTTCATCGTGGTTGGTTGGCCGGTTTTGTGGTGAATAAAGGTTCGTTCCTGATTGATACTGGTAACGTTACCAGTATGACTTCTTACATTACTGACAAATGGATGTGTAACCTGGCACCAACGGGCGATCTGTCTATCGCTCCATTCTGATTCCAACTCTAGCATCTTTTTGACTTGCGCTCGTTTGCCTTGATTGGTTCTTGATTTACCATGTTTTGCGTTATCACCGCAGGCAGATTTGATAGCATCCTCTTTGGAGCCAGATCGTATCTCAACTTCTATCTCCTTTAGCCCTGCCTGCTTGGTTGCTGCTAAACGATGAAAGCCTGAAGATAACCAGTTATGCTGTTGGTCATTGAATATGGTCACTGGAGGGAATTTAGACCCATTCTGTATCGATTCAGCGTAGTCTAATACTAATTGTGTATCTAACCCTTCTGGTCTAGATACGTTCAGGTGGTCATCGACGGTGATTTCATCAACCTTCATTAGTTTTGTTACAGTTGTTGCTGTCAATTTATAACCTCAAATTTACCTTCTTCACTTAACTGAATTTTTGTCCGTTGACATGGGCAGCCAATCTTCTTGTTGTTAGTCAACCCCTACCATCCATCTGACCATTGTATCTTTCCTGTAACAAGAACTGTTAAGTTGGGCCTTCTGTTTTTTTTTAACTATTGTGAATAAGTTTGTTGTTTTGTGTTAATATTGGGGGCTAGTTTTGAGATTCAGTTGTAGTATCAAAGGTCAGAAGGTGGGGAATGGCTAAAGTAAAAGGGCGGAAACAGAGGAAATCAAGTAAAGATAGAGTGGCCTTCATGATGCGACTTTGTTCTAAGCAGCATCAAAAATTGAAACAACTGGCTGAACATCGAAGTCAAACTATTGCCTTGATAGTAGAGCAATATATCGATCACATGCTGACAGGGGAAGTGGCCCAACTGAATAGGGTGCAAGAGCAGCAAAGCATGGCAACCACTGTGACTGACTTTGAAGCTGAGGTTTATCAGGAAGCCTATGCTGAGGTGGAGTCCTTGATGGGAAGCTCGTGGATCAAGATGAGTGATAAACGTAGGAGAGCGTTGACTTTTCTAGCCTTGTTTCCATATGAGGCGGGGTATCGATTGGCTAGGATGATAGGCATGACCAGGCAAGGACTTCAAAAAATCAAAGAGTCCATGCAGGGGTTAAAAGTGATTAATCATTTTGCTGATCGATCACTGTGGAGTCAACGTCCAGAGCTGTTGCGTTCCGTGATAGCCAAAGCTATTGAATCAGATGAACCAGCTTGGTCTGAACTGGCTCTTCGCATCTTTGGTGATTACTGTGCCAAGTCTACCAAAGAGATAAAGCTAGAACAGCAGGAATCCCCAGCTAACCCTAAAGACTTGGATCAGCAGCTTATCCATCAAGCCAAGTTGTTGAACATGACACCCAAAAGATTTCAATTATTGTGGGCTAGCAGTCAGTCTTAGCTCTAACTGTGGCTAT
>JACLAC010004430.1_pt1 | contig 11396 bp, 2 predicted proteins | sample 8027881 | NCBI WGS metagenome assembly JACLAC01 (sample SAMN15725517, study PRJNA655200) | protist metagenome | isolation source: fluorescence activated cell sorting (FACS) single amplified genomes of... | place: Spain: Blaines Bay Microbial Observatory, Mediterranean Sea | collected 2016-01-19 | reverse complement strand
CGAGAAAAGTGGAAAAAACGGTACGTTCGTACGTGAAAACTAGCCTCTTCCCAAAGTGCTTTACTGACGCTCCCTCCTCTTGTTGGAAACCATTGCAGCTGAAACTCACTGGCAGCTGCCTGAGAGGCTGTCATTTTCACGCACTATACTACATGTGGCACCTGATTTGCTTATCTTTGGTGTGCTTGCTCGCCTTGAACGTGCTTGCCGAGAGCAGCAGTGCTGAAGACTTGCAGAGGAGCCTTGAGACGCTGTTTACTAGTACTTCTGGGCCGAACTGGAATTTCACCGCTCTAAATGCTGCACTCCCTAATTATGGGTCAGAGTGTGAAGATTATGTGGGAATACCGTGGAACTTCACGCAAGTAAACAATAGCTACGTACACACTGGACCATGCGATGAGGCTGGTGGCACATGGGCCGGCATCAAGTGCTCATGCAACGCAAGCGATTTCTGCGATATTACAGGCATTGCGCTCCCCGAAGCTAAACTCAAGGGACAGCTTGTAATCCCTATGTCCCTGACTTCGGTGACGCGTCTTCTCTTCGCAAGGAATGCATTGTCAGGAACCATCCCTAAAACAGTAGGGCATTTCAAAAACCTGATAAGCTTGCGTATGCATGAAAACCAACTAACGGGGCGCATTTCACCGCAAGCCATGCAAAACCTTACTTTATTGGAGGAGATCGATCTGAACAACAACAAATTGACTGGGCCCATTCCGTGGGATCAACTGGTGAACTGCACGCAGCTGGAATCCATCGAGTTGTATCGAAATAAGTTAACGGGGAGTCTTCCTGCCACTATTGCCAAACTGACAAGATTGTCAAAGTTGGATCTTGAGCATAATATACTTTCGGGGTCACTTCCGGATGGTCTTGGTAGGGGGTGTATGTATTTAGAATACCTGTTTCTATCAAACACCTCCTTATCAGGTACAATTCCCGAGAGTTTGACGCATCTACAGCACCTGAAGGAACTATTCATGGCGCAAAATAATTTTGAAGGTCAAATTCCTTCTTTCGGAGAAACTCACGTGGGTGCGTTGGGCGCGCTGGGCATGCCGTACTTGGTGTATCTCATGTTGCCGAACAATACCCTCTCCGGCAGCATCCCTAAATCTTTTGGGAAATTATACAGTTTGCATCACTTGGATATATCGAACAATAATTTGGAGGGGTATGTACCCGACAATCTTAACGCTCTGTCTCGATTGCAAAGTTTGCGTCTGTCCCATAATAACTTCGTATCGCAAGGAGGTGCGAAATCAACTGCTGAGAAATGCAGCACTTCTCTCATGCCTTTTGTGAATAGTTATAGTCAAACTAACTTGACGGTCATAGACCTGAGTTACAATTCGTTCAGTGGTCTTATCGATACTAATATCTTCCGTCTGCCAAGACTGGAAGTTTTCATTGCCGAAGCAAACTGTTTTTGTGGAGAAATTCCTGATTCTATTTGCCAAGCTACGAAATTGGAAACTTTAGTTATTTCAGGGTTAGGCGGAGGAATTTCTTGCAGGTATTTTTATTGGGAAGGTACTGCCTTTTATCCTGTGCCATTCAATGGGTTTGCTTCTTCTAATACCATGGCTTATAGTGAATTGCCGTCCTGTGTCTGGACATTGCCAAAACTTGAGACTTTGCACGCGAGCGGTAACAAACTTTTAGGAACCATTCCAAATGATATCGGACCAAACATCAGACACGTGGATCTCGGTCACAATCATTTGTCAGGAACTATTTCTTTTGCACTGGCCAAGGCAACGAGTCTACGTTCGTTGAATCTTGTTAATAACAATATTGGAGGCAACCTGACTGTTTTTGCAGCTAATGCAACTGATACCGAAAACGATAACATTCATGACTTGGATCTTCAATTAGCACTTAATCGCCTTTCAGGCCCATTACCCTCATCATTGCAGACACTCCGTAGTGTGAACATTCTTTCAGGAAATATCTTCGGATGCAAGTCCAACGATGAGTTGCCACAGCAAGACGCTTCGGCTTCAACATATAGTTGCGGTTCTGACTATTTCAGCTTTTGTGTTGCTGAGTTTCTGTCTTTTTTGGCGATTTTTTCTTTCGTATTTGCCTTCATTTACGTTATTATGTTGTATTCACAAGGAGCAGTTGGTGATCGTTGTCGCCTTTACTGGAACGAAATGCTCATTTGGTTTAAAGCTAGTGATGGCACGTCAGGCGTTTTGATTGCGGAAATCAAAGATCATGTTAGTCTGCGTGTTTCGCTGCGTAGTGTGGCCAGATATAGTCGTGGGCTGGCGAGACTGCGTGTTTTTACCATTCTTGGAGGTGGCTCCATCTTGGTTGTTTATCTTTTCGTGTATTTGTCCTTGACCGGTATTCATCGTAAGATTGAGTACACCTACTTGTGGTCTACAACAGCTGCCTATTTGACTGGTTTGACCTCGACTATCGTGTGCGTTGTTTTCTTTACGGCTTCTCTTCTCGGCATGCGTCATCTTATAATCAACGATGTGATGCAGTCGAAGAATCGTTTTCATTTTATGGAGGGACGGGAAGTCAATAAGAAGAAAGCTGATGCAGCGCATTTGACGTGTGTGGAAGTGGAAGCGCTGAAAGCGGCCAAGCTACCATGGTACAAACGAGTTATGATTCCCTTAATTCGTCTAACAGTCATTTCCCTCATAAATTTTTGCATGATTGTACTTGCAAATGCACTATATTTGTATGTACATTTTAGTGACTTCAGCAATGAAATCCAATCTTCCTCAGCGGTGATATTCGCCTTTTTTAAACTTATTTGGACGGGAAATGTCGTGCCTGCACTATTTGGTAGTTCCTGGTTGCATATGGGCGTGCCTGACAGAGTTCATGCTGTTTTTATTCGACGTGTCATTGGCGATGAAATCACCTTGAAATTCTTATTCAGCGTGTTTATCTGGGTCTTGATTCCTCTTGTGAGTATCGCCATTCAAAGCAAGTCTTGCTTCTATGGCTTGTTCGTTGCACAACCTGCTCAGGTGTTTAAGTACACGGTATCGCAATGTGTACATCATAACAATGAAAACGTCTGTGACAAGCGTGGGCTAATACCGTACTGGTCATTTCTCACTAATCCTTTTGTCTACAATTATCAATGTACAAGCAGCATCATGGCCGCGTACATTCCTATTCATATACAGACAAGTGTTATTATGTTCATCAAGTCTGGACTTCGCATCTATGGGTTGTTGCACAAAGTTGGTGTATCGTCATCGACCAATTTATTGCTGCCACCTCCTGCTTACTGTGAAAAAGATGAAGCCTATTCACACGTAGCTCCTGTGTCCCCTACAGCTAGCCCCGACATTTCACCCAACTCGTCTGATTTAGACGAAGGGGAGTTGAAACGCATGAATGCTGCTGTAGCTGTTGATGTCAACGTTCATGCAGGCGGGTCCTCTTCTAATTCGACTACTACAGAAGTTATAGTGGCTAAAGAAATTCCCGAGTCTTGGTTTGATGTGAGTAAAAGATACAGCTGGTACTTATCTGCAGGGTTGACGATTTTCTTTTACTTCAAGTCTGACATTCAAATCTTTAATGGCAATGTCAAAAACACCGTCAAGACCTTTGTTGCCGCAATTTTCGCCGGGGCGTTTTCCCCGACAAGACTAATGTGGTCATTTGATGAACGTAAAGCGTTCCATGAAACGAGAGAAACTAAGGATGCGTGTATTACAAGTGGAGCTGTTGGTGCTACAGGGAATTTGGCTAGCTATTTGAGTTCGATACTCATTATTTTTACGTTTGGGTTGCTTTCGCCTCTCTTGGCCATGATTATGTCTGTCTCTGTGATCCTTGACACTCTCGTTCTGCAACTTACCCTCGGCAAATTCTTGTCCAGGGAGTGTACGGTTGTTCTTGTCGAAGAGAATTTTCGGCAACTTGTGCGTCGTCGTAAAGAAGCAGAGCACAATCGGGAGTCTGAATCTGAAGTGAGTATCGATAATGAACGTGGCCAGAGCCTAAAGTTACAGCCACCATTTGACGAAGAAGCCTACAAGGAGAAGCTGCTTTTGAAGCCTGAGGTGTTGCTTCACAATGTCTTCTATCGACCAAATGCAGTGACAACGAGTCAAGTGCACAAGGGAAATGTGACGAAGCTATTGCGTGGCTTTCTTGAACCTTACGGCGCACTTGCAGCGTTAGAGCCAGTGATAGAAGAGTGTGCAACACTCCCTGTGTCTTTGCTTAACTTGGGTCGCAAACTTTACATGGTGATCATAAGCGCTTTTCTCGGCTTTATTATTAACGATATGTACAATTCAGAGGCGCTCATTCTTGGTGGTGTTGCTGTGAAGAATGGTCTGCCAGCGCTGTTCATGGCAACTTTCTTGCCGGCCTTTGAGATATGTGTATTCATCTCCGAAATCAGAAAAGTTCGTAGTTCACGTGAAGCTAAATGTGATGCAAAAGAAGAGTCGGATGTCGAAATGAGCACTACTGCAGTGGCAAGTGTTGAAAATCCCATTATAAAGGGCGCCGTGAAAACTTAAGGTATGGCAATTTTCGATTGTAAGTTGTGTGTGTGCAAGTGTATTTGTGAAGTATGCGTTTGGAATGTTGAAGAGTGGATTGCATAACTTCACACTAGAAAAGGAATTTGATTGTGTGATGAGTATACTAGAGTTTTCTATGAGGCGCTTCGCCCTTTTACGCATCTCTACAAAAACAACCCCTCAATTCAAACCCCTTAAAGTTTATAGTACTACTCTGAGCCTCTTACTGGGTGAGTAATACACTGAGGAGTACATGGGCAAGTAAATGGAAAACTCAAAACGAATGAATTAGTGCAGCTACACGCAACAATAATATAATTGCCACTTTGACCACACCATGCCCTCTTTGTAAATCAGCGCCCCCGTGCGAATCCGTGGTCTCAGTACTTGCTGCTCTGCTTCATCCCCTACCTCCTCTACCTCTTCCTCCTCTACCTCTTCCTCCTCTACCTTTGCTCCCTCTGCCTCCACGACCATCAAAAGAACCATCCATGCAAAAGGCAGTCTCGTCTTCATTTTCGACTTCGGCGTTATTGAGTGAAGGGCGTGCTAAGGGACCTCCTCTGCGGCCTCCTCTACCGACTGCGCCCCCTCGACCCCGGCCCCGGCCGCTTTGCATGCTACTGTCTCCGCGCACTTCGGCAGACACAACAGTCGCCGCCACTGCATCTTTCGTGATATTTGTTGCTTCTGCTGTTTCAGTCGTACTAGAAGGGATCACATCGCCGGGAGGGTGAAAGATTCGAGCAGTAGTTTTCATTCCTCGCTGCGGAGCTCGCGAGTCTGCCATTTTATTCGCATCTTTTGTCTTAAAACTAGTACTTGACATCTCAGCTCTGTTTACCGGAGTCTTGATATCAGTCGTAAGAGGGTTCAAAGTCGCCATTTCGATATCCTTACGATTGGTAGTCATTTTAACACGAACTGAAGTACCCGGACCTTGGGCACAATGTTTGCCATTCGTACTAATACTACCACCATTTACATCGACACAAGCAATGTCCACCACTTTTCGAGCACTACCACCACCACTGCTTCCACCGTCACTGCTGCTATCGCTGCCGCAACGAAGGCAATTCCATATAACCGATATCCAACCAAAACAAGCCTGTATCTCTGCATCAGTTATGTACAAGACTTGACCAATAAGAATCAGTATGGGAATGCTCAGTACAATACAATAAGGTGCAAAGACAAGAGCGGCCACAATCACTAATGTATCAATATATGCCTCACCAAAATATAAAAAGCCAACAGAAGCTGCCCATCGACAAACACCAATACAAAACATGATAAGACGTGACGACGTTACATAGACATATACGCCAAGCAAATTGACTTCCCATTCATTGACAACATCTTCTTGATTGATAGCTTTCTCTAGATATGTTTGACAGCCTTCATTCAATTGATCAATACGTGTTCGTGTTTCAGGTGCGACTGGAACCATTCTACCTATTTTGTGCATCTTCAATTCCGGATTGGGTATATCATGCGCATGTTTTGTATCAACTTCTGCATTCCTTATGCTACGTTCCCTTGCTAAACGTTCTGTAATTAATTGCCTGGAAATAGCAAATGGCTTTTTCACAACAAGGCTACCAAGGGCTTCGTCCAAGTCCTCACATTTCACAAACAACGGGAAAGCTGAGGTAGAGGTGACGAAAATAGACACAATGCTCATGTAAGGAATGAGTTGCATCATGCAAGCTCGCGTCGCAAGCATAGCATAAAGACACAATCCATGCTCTCGCTCATAAAAGAACAACAATTCCTGCTCTTTGATGTACTCTTGCTTGCACTGTTCATCATAGATCATATTTTCTGTTACCATTGTATTTCCTGTATGCTGTCGCATTCGATGCAATACTTCTGGATGCGACCATACTGTGCTACCACGGAAAATCTTTTGTCTTATTTCAAACGCATCAACGGCCTCTTCGGTCCAATAACCAACACAAAGCCATGCAAAAGTATAATATTTATGAAGGACAGCCTTAAATGCTATACAACCAATATTCGTGATAACATGACCAAACCCAAAGAAAATGAGAAGCCAACTAGGAATCCAGAGCAAAACGTACAACATATATGGGCAATATTTGCTACAACGCAACATATGCCGTAATTCACGAAACTCACGGTGACACAACACTGAATAGCTAGGCATTCTACGAAAGCGTTGTGCACGCCATTCAAGATCCTCCAATTCTGAACGTTCAACAAAAGGAGAAAGAACATACTTACGCGCAGTTCCATTTGAGATGGACATTCCTGTAGCATTTGTGTCAGTATGCAATAAGCATTCTTCTACATGGACAACTGTATTTAATATGTTTCCGAGGAGGGACTTTATTTCCAATCTCTTTTCCTTCTCAACCACTGTGCCAGTTTCCTTGAAGTTGTTGACATCTGCTGCTACACCCTGACCGTCATTGCGTGCATCAGATTCCAAGGAGTACAATTCATTTCCATCTTCTTTCGAGCTCATAAAATCTGAAGCAGCAGTACAACCTTCCATATCGCGTAAAGGATCAAAATAGACATTAAAACGACGCAATCCAGCCAAAGATATCTTCTTCGATTTCTTCTTGATTTCCTTTGTATGATTAACTTTGGCCTGCCCTTGTCCCTTTGGACTACGTTTTCTCGAATCAATAATCATATAAGTACCACTAGTAGCAAACGTGCTAAATGATATATCATTCTGTTTCCGAAAATAGAAATCTTCTGGTAATCCAGGAGGCAACCTTTGATCGTTTCCACCAACAATCACTGCTATGGAAAAAAACGAAGAACGATTATCTGTCGATGGAGACATGCTTTTATATGCTGATATCCCAGCAAGACATGATATCAATTGCGATGTCTGCTTAAAAGCAACTGTCTCATCAGTTCCAATGGCAAATACATGGGATCCAAGGAATGTGCCGCTCGTCTTGTGAAATCGTACAACCACAATGTCACAATTCTTACCTAAACGAATACTAGCACCAGGAGCATTTTGAACAGATGTTGCACCCAAACCCCCTCTTACTAACTCTTCAGTTTTCCACTGGGCTTCTAGTTCCCATATAGGTGTCAGCCCAATCACATCCGACATCCGCAGAAGTGCCATACTTCCCATCTCCGTATTCACAACTATCTGGCAATGATGCTTACAACGAGTCGAATTTATCGCGTCTTGGCGCTCACGATTCCGTGCATTTCGTGTAGGTTCTGCATCAAGCACTCCTAATGAAAAGGTTTTCGGATTCAAGAAATTCCCTGTCTCGTGGAAAATCTGCAAACATGTCATAAAACTACATGCTTTTTCTGCAGCACAACTGACAACAGTGCGTGCTTTCATCCCTGTGTTATCTGGTATGTCGTTCACAAGCATCTGTGTACCGGTACCTACTAAAAATGACCACCATAAATCAGGTGCGAAAAACGAAGCAGTTTTTAAGAAACGATGAAATCCAAACCAGCGTTTAAATTCACCACCATCAGTCGCTTTGTCGTCATCATGAAGAGCACTGACCAACTCACGCGGTATTCCTGGGATCATGATTTTGCTCACTTCGTATATACTAGGAACACACAATAACCAAACGACGCTCGATGTACCAATAGCAAGATATAAATCATACATCTCAAAGCCGACTACACTATTACATGCCTCCGAGGTTTCATTGATGGGAATCCCATAGCGTCTATCAGCAACAAAAGAACTCAAGCGTACTAAACTCATGGCATATTGTAGGGATGTTTGGAATATATCAGCACGAGTCAAAATTTGAACCAGAAAAAGCAAAAGTGCCTTGCCATAAGTAGCGCTACCAACGCCAAATAACATGTACAATGATTCACCCCTTTCCATAAAATTCCACTGCACATATACGACTTTAAACACCATACGTGTGCGCTCAAATAGTAAAGCATCATAACTCAATACTTTGAATAATTGAATGTCCGATTCAATAAAGACAACAACTAGTCCAATCACACAAACATTCAACATTAATCGATATGGACCAGATGCACCAGGACATGTCACTTTGACTGCAGCAAAATCAATTTTCCACTCAGATAGGATACGTATCATTTCAACAAAAGGTTCCATCAACCGGTAAATAAATTCAAGATCCAAAGATTTTAAGACCCTTGATAAATATTCTCCGATTTTATCGACAAATGAAAAGTCAATACGCATACTTTTGAACATGATCATACTTTTGAAAGCAACCCCACCCATTTCAACAGCAATTGTCACAATGATTGCAAACAAAAACACAAATAACAAGACAAATACAACAATCATATTACGAGCTTTATGAAGTCCCCACTCCCAAAATATCTCAGCGTTTTCCTTAGAATTGAACAATGCCAATAAAGAAGTCACACGTCGTGCATCCTGAATCAGTGGCCGAGTTACTCTTACTTTTCTTTGAAATGCAATACGTTCAAATCTGCCACGAACAAGGTATTGATAGCAGAAAAGCAAAGCAAACCCAATAGCAATAAACCCCTGTATAAAATTCCACTCAGGAGAAACGCAATCAAGCTCGTGTATTGCACCTCCTCCAGAAGTGATGCGTCCAGGTGGACAAGCCGTACATGCTACGTCACCTTTTTTAGCAGCATATGTACCTTGAGGGCATATTTGAAAATTCATAGAACCACTGCCTGAAACAAAAGACCCCTCGGGAGCCGCTTTACAGCGAGAACTACCTAGGTGATCAGCATAAAAACCTCTCGCACAGTCTAAACACGAAGTCTCGCCAATAAGACCCGCATATGCATTATACTTTCCAAAACCACACTTAATACACCCACATGCATCAGCTTTGGCTTCCATGGAGTCCATACAATACACGAAATAATGACCAGGAGCGCATAGAGAGGTCGGTCTACTACTAGGCGCACTAGATGGCACTTCACTTGGCAATGAGCTTGGTTCGCTAGAAGGCAGTGAAGATGGCTGACTTGACGGCACACTAGACGGGGAACTTGTTGGCTGCCTCGACGGACGACTAGTGGGTTGTCCTGATGGATTAACAGATGGGTTACCAGTCGGTTGACCTGACGGAATAACAGATGGTTGCCCCGTTGGTTCCCTGGAAGGTTGTGAAGTAGGCTGACTAGTGGGCTGGCTAGGCGCTGATGTCGGCTGTCCAGATGGTGCGCCTGTAGGAAATTCACATACCGTGTGACCATCTCCAGAAGCCGAATGGCCATCACAGCCGGTGCATACAGTCAAGCCAGCTACAGATCCAAAGGTATTAGGCGGGCAAGCGAAGCACGCCTGTTCCAGTGTCGACATGCCGGGCACATTGCCATAAGACCCAGCAGGACACTCACTCGCACAGCTGGTCTGGGCAGTTCCCGAGCTATAACGTCCACTCGGACATGCATTGCAGGCGTCAGCCTCAAACGCCATCCCATCTCTCGTACCATACTTACCCGCAGGACAGGAGCCTGAGCAGCTCGACCGACCTGCGCTGCTCTGATACCGGCCACTTACACAGTTATTGCAGCCGCTCGTTTCCGACACCTTCCCAACTCCTGTACCATACTTACCCGCAGGACAAAAGCCAGTGCAGCTTGTTTGAGCCGTACTGCCTTCGTACCTTCCCGAGGCGCAGTAACTGCAGCCGTTAGCCACCGACGTCTTTCCACCTCCCGTGCCGTACCGACCCGCTGGGCAGGAGCTTCTGCAGCTGGTCTGAGCCGCACTGCCTTCGTACCTTCCCGAGGCGCAGTAACTACAGCTGGACTGACCTGTGCTGCTCTGATACCGGCCACTTACACAAGCATTGCAGCTGGACTCATCTGCGCTGCTCGTATACCGTCCTACAGGACAGGAATTACATCGATCGCAGCATTTCCAAATCCCCAGGCAATCAACACACCTGTATGCCTCTTTGTATTTGCCTGCACTACACCCATGCACAACGAATCCGGACAGCAGTAGCAGCAGTAGCAGCAACAACAGCTGCAGCTTCCTCATAGTAAGGACTATACACAAGAGTCCGGGACGAAGCCGTCCACAGAAAAAAGGTAGACTGGAACTGAAGTGTCCACGTTGTTCTATATCCAGGATATTGGTCTCACTGCTTCGTGACCGTACGGCTACGGCCATGCATAATGCACAATCAATGCCGTATGCCGTAGCTTGTAGCCGGAGGCTCGATTTCACGTACGAACGTACCGTTTTCAAAGTTGGCTCCACTAACTACGGGAAACGACGGTACACTGTACCTCTCCACCGCTCACCGATAGGATACTAAGATTTCCTGTATTGCATTCAGTGAGCGCGCTATTGCAATTGAGCGTGTGTTTAGATCATTAACACAGTAAAAAGCCGAGAAATCGCTCAAATATCGTGTCGAAACTCTAGAGAGAAGGTCATCATGATGTCAAACCCCTTTTGTTTGATTGTCTTTATTCTTCTGACATATGCAGCCCCGACTGCAGCTCAGACTGCAACACCCCCCAGCTCTGCTCCAAGTTTGGCACCATCACCTGCTTCATACATTGCTGCCTACTCGCAAGACACGCGATGGTGGACTGCGTGCACTGGCTGCATTCAGAGTGGCTACCCGTTTGTCGTTCCTGAGAATAACCCTTATAACCCAAACGTTAAGGGATATACGGCAAGCGTGGATATGATGTTTGATGACAAGCTGACTACTGTATGGAATCCTATGGGCACATCGTACAACTCGCAGCGCTACTTCAGTTTGGATCTTGCATCTGTGTTTACGATTTCGGGCTTCTCATTGAATCAGGTCGCCGACGTCACACATGACGGCACTCAGCTGTGGATAGATTCAGGCACAGCGCCTGATTCGCCCACTTGGACGGAGCAGGCTGGACCGATCACTT
>JACLAC010017742.1_pt1 | contig 11397 bp, 15 predicted proteins | sample 8027881 | NCBI WGS metagenome assembly JACLAC01 (sample SAMN15725517, study PRJNA655200) | protist metagenome | isolation source: fluorescence activated cell sorting (FACS) single amplified genomes of... | place: Spain: Blaines Bay Microbial Observatory, Mediterranean Sea | collected 2016-01-19 | reverse complement strand
AAGTTACCAAGTTATGGCGATGCGAAGCAGAACCCGCTCGACCCCAAAGCTAGCACTGCTTATAATGCCGACAACATCGCTGTTTTACTGCAGAGGTACGTTTTTTGCAAAAAAGGGTTGCTCTCCTTCGTCTCCTTCCCAAGGGACGATAAAGAACGTTTTAAGCTGGGCGACTTCTACCATGCAAGAGACGTCGATGATGAAGATGATCCGTAGCATGGGCAGCCGATTGTTGAGCCTAACATCAGAACCAACTTCGGTGGTGTAACTCTCACGGACATGAGCACGGGCCAGGTGAGCGGGGACGGAAGTGCCGCTGAGTTCAACAAAAGCAGTAAAGATGGGAAGGACGCGACGAAGGCTGACAAAGAGAAGTAGAAGTGAGCGGCTGCGGCTTCGGGAGATGCGCTGGTGTATCATTTTTATGACTATGGTTATGCGTGAACTTCAATAGTGGATGGAGGTAAGGGCGAGCATTTCAAACTCTAGAGCGGGGAGGTAGTAGACTAGTAAGTGCGCGGGTAAGCTGTTGATAGCGCACCTGGATGAAAAGGCGCTGGTGAAGTGAAGCAAGAACGTCTAGTAGCGAGCTGTATAAGTCCGACTCTAACGAAAAAAAGAGCGACGCTGCGGCGGCAGCTGAAGCGGTGGAAAAGGCATTGGAGATGACCACGCTGCGGAACTTGCACCGGCTCTAGAATCTCTTTTGAAATTATGTAAGGTTCGAACAAATACCACACTTCAGCGACGTCCATCCATTTCTCGACTAGCAGTAGTAGCTGCGTCTAGTAACCAGTTGCTCGTGTGACTGCAGAATGAGAATGTGAAGGACGAGAAGAAGCATGTGAAATATTCAGATAGGGAGTTCCAGCTATCGAACTGCTACCTCGGCTTCGGCTTAACTCAATGAGCGTGAGGGGTGGAACGCAGTCCGGAGCAGGGTGTCGGCGTCTTCGCGCAGTACGCGCTGCCCAAGGACGACACGATTTTTTACGAGATGCCACTTTTTTCGTACGAGATCGGCTAGAGCTAGTGACCGGACGAACAAATCATGGTAGTAGTCATAAAGTCATGGTTAACGCCATGCAGCGGCTGAACCACTTCCACCTGAGCAAGCAATGAGACTTCAAGAAGAAGAACGGGGAAACCGGGCAGATGGAGGACAGGTCGAGCCTGATGGGCATTCCTGACGAGGCGATACCGATCCTGGATAAAATCGGCATCGTGCAGGTCGAGCTTCAGTGAAATGAGCGGAGTTAGAAGAAGGCGACGGACGCTGGTTTTTTAGGAGAGAGGGTTTTGGAGAAGATGGGATTGTTGCATGACGTGCAGTACTGAGGGTGACTGGGCAGCGCGTAAACAACGGGGTTGGGTGAAAAGTGCAACGACTAGTGAGTGAAGTGAGTTGGAGAAGCTGAAGGCTTAGTAGGAAGGTGGTGGTGAAGTAGTAAATTTGTGAAAGAGAGGGTGGACAAAATGATGCTATGTGTCGACGACTCCGACTACGACATTGGACTCACGGTGTGCATATCGGGGCTGGAGAGCGAAGCTGGTAGGAGGCTGAATGGCGTTATCGGGACTTAGTAAGAGCTTTGATGTGAAGACGGGGAGGTGGGAAGTTGTACCGAGAGTACCTAAGGGTCATTACAGCTATGCTGCTTCAAGTTCAAGTTCAAATTCTAAACAACCTGATGACAGGAAGGTGAAGAATTACAAGGGTGTCACGCTCACGGAGGTAGCATCGAGTGGCGGGAGTGAACCCAAAAAAGATGAGAAGGCGGAGGCTGAGAAAGCTGCTGCCGCAGCTGCTGCTGTGCAGTTGAGTAAGCACTCTAACACTCGGTCTTGAATAATGTTGGATGGTGGGAAAAAGGTCAAAACCGAGAACCTGAAGCTGATTGGCGAGATCTGACGGACGAATACTTTCGGCTAGATGAACCCCTCAATCAGCAACGTGTTGTACGGCGCGTGACGGATCAACCACAGCTGCCAGCCCAACTAGAGGATGTCCAGCACGACACTCAAGGACTTCGCTTCAGACATGGCGCCGCACCTTTTTAACAAGAACGACAAGCGGGAAGTGTCTGTCGTCTCCTAGTAGCCTCGACATCCAGGAGAACGAGGAGGTCACCATCGACTACGGCGTGTGGCAGTCGACGGACGGCAGCTTGTCGCAGAGAAGAGCGTGGCTCGAGAAGAAGTACGCTTTTTTTTGTAGGTGCAGCCTGTGCGTTAAGGAGGAGCGGGAGATGAAAAAAGCTTGAGAGGAGGGCGAGAAGAAGATGAAGGCGGCTGAGAAAAGTCTATCGGAAATGGCTGAGAAGAAGGCAGGCGCAGGGAAGGAGGGTGCTGACAAGGAAAACGGAAAGACGAAGGACGGGAAGGAAGCTGGAGCGTAAAAAAATAAAGTAGGTGATGACGCAAGTGCAGGTAGTGCTGCGGACAAAACTACGGCTGCGAAATGAGGAGCCGGCGGTGTCGGCGCAGGTGGTAATGGTGATGATGATCATGATCGATGAAAGACCGCTAAACTTCAACTGTCTCATGTTATTTTACTATTTGATGGAAACTTACGGTTTATCGTGGATTGATATTTCGATGACTCGGTGGGAACTGACAAGCACAAGTGGGAAGCCAAAACTTTTGATTAGTTGATCATGATCATGCATCAATTGTCTTACATCCAAATTCAAGTGCAATTACAGTGTATAACTTGAAAACAGCGTGTAACTATCAAGAACAAGATGAGCTCCGCCAACGACACATCCCGCCTCAACCTGCTCATCCTTACCGGCGTCCTCTCCGACCCGGCCAGGACGCAGGCGACTGCCGAAAAACTGCAGGCCTGTTTTCCACCACCTTCTCTCGACGCAGATATCCACGAGCAGGTCAGGATTTTAGACTACAGCGTGCCAGGTAATAATGCGCTCGTCCATGAGTACCTGATCGGCGGCAAGTCGACTGGAGGACAGAGGCCCCGCTTCGTCGTCATCATGGTAGGTGGGTTTCACGGCGCTACGAGTGCCACTGCTCACGCTGGTGCTGAGCAAGTGCAGCTCGGTGCCGCTCTATTCGATAGTAAAATCTAGTGAGATGGAGCCACCCACTCGTGGCACATCGGTGATCACCTTGTTATTGCAACGCTACGTGTGGGAGCATCGGGGTAATTTATGTTTCCTCGGCTGCCCCGAGAACGACTTCGAACATGAACAACTTATGGGCTTCTACGACAGCGACATCCCGGGATTAGAGGACATGTACGCGCAAAATGTCAGGACTCTGTTCGGCCCTGGCGGTGATGACTTTCGCATGCGGACTCATGGCGACCTAATAAGCACATGCGGTGGAACTGGGCATCTTGGTCCAGGTGTATTGCATCAGTTTTTCGAGTTCTCCTGGAAGGATCTCTATTGTAAAAGGTAGTAGCGAGATCCGTTAGAGCGTAGGTATTTTTAATCCGTCGAGTGGTGGGACGCTGTGGCTGTTCACGTTGAATCCTCATGCTAATGCTAACACTGCGTCGATGTCTCAACAAGGCTGACAATTTACGGACCTCAAGTAGATGCCCGCAGGATCGGCTTCGAAATAGTAGCAAGGCCCTCCTAGACCATAAAGACGAAGGCTTAAATCAAGCTTTGGCAGCGACTTAATAAGATCATCACGTGGCAGCTGCAGTTGGGCTATCATAGCACTTTTGACTTCATCCGGCTGGTGGTGAAGCAGGCGATGCTAGAGTGCACGACGACTGACGCGACTGGCCGTATCGATACCGGTACGCCGCGGACTGTTGAGGGTTCGTATCATTACGACCCGAGCTACGTGATGACTTTTCGGCAACTGTGTAAGAGCAGGCACGACACAGGGGGCGGCGAAAGCGTGCAGGTTGGGGATCACTAAAGATTTGAGTAGTGCAAAAATTACGCAATTGACTAGTTATCAAAAAAAACGGAGAGATCAATCTTATCGCAACTCCGTTCTTACTGGTTGCGTTTAAAAAATTCCTACGCAAAAAATTTCAGGCAATTAGCGCTTAAGCAAAAATTATCGCAACCGTGTATAAACAATAAACGTTTAAGCTAATATTCGCGAAAAACGCACGCGGCTGTTCTTGAAATTCCTAAAACTCACATTAATTCAACTTGCACCCAGTCACAAAAAATTTCTTGGCAGCAGCCAAAGCATGAATTAATTTTCTTTGCAGGAACGCAACGACATGCAAGTCCTTTTCCGCGGCCCCTTCAACTCCGCAGTCGGCAAGCGCCTTGTAAGCGAGAAAATTATCGGGTTCTGCACCGGGCTGATCCAGGTGAGGGACGATGTCGACGATGGTAGCGGAAGGAAAAGCAGTAAAAACAGAATAGTGCTCGACCCCAAGACCGGACGTCCCGTCGACAGCGAGAACGAGGACCTCGGTTTTTCCGTGCGCTACAAGCTGGACGGCGAGCAGTTCGAACATTGGTTCGCCCACTCGAAGCTGGAATTTACAAAATTGACGATGGAAAGGGTGGAAGCCGTGCATCTGGCGGTGCTGGAGAAGCGGAGGAATTCTGCTGGTGGTGGTGGAACGGGTAGAAAGCGTAGCTTTTCTGACGCTTAAAAAAGTAGAAGTTGTATTTAGATACTCAGGTTGTATTTCGAGGTCATGAATATGACGCTCGGAGCCTGGTGTCTGACGTTTAGCTTTAGTGAAGTTTTGTTTTTGACATTAATTCGAAGTCGTGTAGTTGTAGGATTAGTTGGTTTGATAGTGTGTTGTACGTTGAATACGTTATTTTTTACAAGGCGGTTTCCGAAACCTGAATCAGCAGGTGCCTGCATGTGATGCGATGAATGATTTAGATGAATAAGATTGTGTGCTCTCCTCGATTTTCGAATTTTATGTTGCCTGATTCACAGTTTGAACTGGTCGTCCTGTACGTTGGTTTGATGTCGCAGTAGGGTAAGCTAATAAGCTGAAGTATCATTTTGCAAAAAACTCAGTTTCACCCACATCAACGCGATTAACATTAAATAAAGTAGATTATGATATGTCCAGCTCATGGTCATGAGTAAAGACTAGATCCAAGCATTCCAGGTCCCGCACATTCCTCAATAGAACGTAAAACCCTAAAAATAACTACAACCATAACTATGCCCTGGGGCCTCAAAGCCAACAAGACCCGCGCCGCCGCCGGGAAGGCCGTCAAAAGCGCCGCCATGGCGAACGCGACGAAGACTAGCGATGCCCGATTCCGCCCGGTCAAGCCCGTTCACTGAGATCCGTTTATGGACATGATCAGAGTGAAGAAGGAGGCGCCTCTATCATCGTCTTCTTCGAGTAGTAGCAGCAGCAGCAGTTCCTCGTCCTCAAACTCACCAACAAGCGCACAACCACAGCTCAAGTCGGAGTCGCAGACGGTGGAGGAATCGGAATCCGCTGAGCTCATTCGAAAACTCCGGTGGGAGTTCGTCGATACTGGGAACGATAACGACGTCAAGCACATCTCCGAGCGCTTCATCGATAAGAAACCAGTGCTACTTGAGTACTCGATGACCGAGTGGCAGGCCTACCAGGACAAGATGAGAGAAATTTCTCTCAAGCTTCTAGAGAACCAAAGCGAGGAGAACTGCAAGAACGCCTGCCTCTAATAGTGGCTGGACGCGTGACGCGCTGCTCAAAGACCTGGGACTTCCTGTAGTGGCCTAGTGAGGATTCCTAGATTGTGTACACGAGGGATGATGCGACAGGCGAGTGCTTCGTGCGTTCGTAATAAAATCTAGGTTTAGTGAGGACGAAGTGGACGGATCTGGCAGAAAAAAAATCGATACCTACATGCACACGCCGCTGTAATGAGTTTAACAAGAAGTACAACTTCAGCTACAACAAGTGAGGGTTTAGAAGCAAACAAAAGTTCTGATGAGGCGACATGGTGTTGGTGGGCACGAACCAGACGTGAAACAAGTACTAGAAGCGGGGGAACCGGTACGGGTGAATGCTGGACGAAAAAAGCGGCCGCGAAGTCACATGTAAAGACGCAACATGTGATTAGGAATTACTATTCAAGGTGGACAAGTGATAAAAAGCTTTGTAGTAGGTTGGAGGAAAGGTACGCACCGGCATAGTAGCTAGAGCCGCTGCAAAATCATGAACGAGCTCGACCCGACGGGCGTGCACCGGGTGGTACGGGATCTCGATGTAGGGCGTGAGGAGCCTGAGGAAGGGCGCAGGCACGACAGGACGAAGGGGGCACATTTATTGACGCTGACCGAGGGCTACGTGGCCGGCCCGCACGACGACAGCTGAGCAAGCGGGTGCCTGGAGACGATATACTTCGTTACGCCGCCGGTGCAAAATTCGAATTCGACCCTGAGCCTCAGTCTGTATAGTGTTCTAGGTCGGCTTGCGCGCTAAATTCCCACCGCTCGCCCGCCGGCGGCTCCGAGTGCACGTACTCGTGCTGCACTATGTAATCCCTAATTTTAAAGTCTTCGGTCCAGCCGTCGAGCTGCGCCAAAGTAAGCCCACCTTCCTCGCCCGCAGGATCATCCTGTTCCTCAGCGTCCTCGTCTCCTTCCTCGCCAACGGCAGCACTCTCTGACTCTATATTTCACCACTCCATGCGATAAGAGTCATTCCGCACCTGCGCAGGCAGCTCCAGCAACGCTCAGAGCAGTGGATTTCCCCGCTCAAACTTCTAGCGAATTGCACCGATATTTTGTTCGAGTTCTAGTTTCGAGTGCAGTGGAGTCAACTCATTCCTCCCATATGCGTATTCCCTTCGCGCCTCGATCTCTTCGACGCACGGCTGGATCAGCGTGCGATACACCTAAGCGCGCGTCTCGGGCGCTGCGTAGTCGTCGCCCGCAGGCAACACCAGGGACACCACCACTTCCGCATCTACTGCTTCTTCTGCATCGTCTGCGTGCGGATGCGAAGCCGTCTTCTACCCAACAGAACCAGCGGAGTCGCGCTGTTTGTACTCAGCCCCGAGGCCGAACACCTCGCACAGCGGCGTTTCGATGCGCTAGCGCTCCGGCTCGTGCTCGTCCTAGCTTTCATCTTCGGCTTTTTCTTCTTCGGGAGGCGGATTCGAAGTACAGTATCCATTGTCCACGACACTGAATGTGGACGCGTCGGTACGTGCTAGCTCTTCCTTGCTCATATTAAAATACTCTGTGAGGGCTTAGCTACTATCACAAAAATTCAAATGCTAATCAGATTTTATCTTCTCTAGCTCTACCTCATGCTTCCACGGCAATATTTTTTTTTAGGGACCTAGGCCAGCTCCCACGTCGACACGGGTTGCACTCCACAGCACGCGCCCGTCACCGCTTGTGTTGACCAACATCCACGGGCGCGAAAGGAGGGTGCGCCGGCACTGCGTTTGAAAAACGCCGTCCTCCAGTGTGGGCTTTTTTAGCTTGTCCGTCAGAATGCCGCGCGCCTTACTAGGCAGCTGTGACGAGCTCGCGCAGCGGTCAGGTGGCCGGGAGTCGCAGCTTCACGATCGGATCTCCACTCATGTCGCAGACGGTGATATTTATGAGCTTTTGCACATCAACGTCACGCGACACCTCAACCTGCTGCTACGCTGGCTGTCACGGAGCTTTCGAGTTTTCGCTCGCAGTGCTACGCGGCGTCACGAACTCGTCATCCGCGCACTCCTTTCAGGCGATCCGTGCCCAAACCGACGCCGCAAACGCAGTCCCAAGAGTTCCATCTCCGAAAAACAACCGATCTAGAGCCGGGTGCAGCACCGCGAGCTCCTCGTATATTTTCCGCAGGCAGTTGCGCCCATCGAGCAGCATATCGCGCGGCCGGATCTCGTGCAGCGTGTAGCCCTCGGTCTGCCACATCCTGATTTGCTTCTGCTGGCCTTGTCCATCTGAGGTGCCATTAACATCTTCGACGTCGTACCGCTGGACCAGGCGCTGCTGCGGGTAGCCGACGTGGTGCCCCTAGGGCAGCGGGTAGCCGAAGTCGAGCGCGTAGGGCAGCGCCAGATCGTCACCTACATCGTCGTAGTCTACGCCACGTTCCGCCAGCCACGCGTCCCCGACGTACTCGGGGTGGTCGGGCTTCAGCCGGCTCCGCCGCACCTATCATATTCCGAATTTTAATTACAACCCCCTCACTGAATTAGTCAAAATGGCTCCAAAAACGCACTTTTTCAGAATCTGATTTTATGTATTATTTTGAAAAGGAAAACGCTATTAAAAACACTGTTTTGAGAGGCTTGAATACCCGGCCGTTTAGAGCGTTGTTTTTCACTCTTCAGTGAGGGGGTTGTAATAACAATTCGTTCATATGTAGCCGCACCCAGCCGGCGTGCAGCGTGTCCACCTCCCCGGCCTGCAGCTGTGCGTCCTTCGCGATCACGTCTCTCTGCGCGTCGTCCGCGTTGCACAGTCAGTCCCGCGCGAGCACGACCACTTCGTACTCTTCGCTCCAAAAGCGGCGGCGCAGCAAGCCCTTGTCCGTGGCGCGTCCCCTGGCCCTATCGCGTCTCTCGGCGCGCAGGGTTGCTTCGACCCAGGCGGCTGTCTCTCCTCAAGGCGCGTCGGCCGGGGGCGTGCCCTTTGGCCGGAACATGAGAAAATTTTTCATGTTCATAATATTGGTCACTTCTTCTTCAAGTTTTTATGAAAGAGCTTGTTCTCGTCAAATTTACAGTTCTTATAACATCGGGATCGGAGTTGTACAGATTGAAATTTACTATGAATGCCAACGTAACGTCGAGCAGAAAATACAACTGGTGCACAGCATAAACACACTATTGCTTTCCCAAATTCACTCTATATGAATAATTTATCATAATCAATTCAACATCGACATAGATCATGTTTAGCTTCATTTTAAATCAGTCGTCATCTCAAGACTTAGTTCCGTGTGTGATACATAGTCTATGTGATTCTCACTCTTGCCCCTTTATTCGATATTTATGTTCATATTTTGTAAGATTCTAGCCGTAGCTTCACGCTTAGCTCCGAAAGTACCTGTTCGGCGTCTGAAAAGTAACAGACGTCTCCTCGCTGAACTTCTTCGTCCCCACCACCCCGATCGTCGGCAGCGTCCTGTATCTCAACTCCAACCTCACCTCCCGGTTCCTCAACTCTCTCTTCTGATCGCGTAGGGGGTACTTGTTGCGCTCATTTTCGATACGAAAAACCGCGTCCTCCGCGTTCTCGATGATGTTGTCCCAGATCGTGACGTCATTAATTTGATTCGAGTCGCTCACGTACGTCGCCACCAGGTACAAAAACAGCTGCGACTGGTTCCAATGAAATTCAGAACTCAAGTCCACGTCCAAGTCGAAGGACAGGTTGGCCTGGTCGCAGTTCAGAAACGAATTCGGCGTGAAGTCGTTGATCTTCCGGAAGGTGATCTGCGCTAACGGCTGTGCGTTGTAGAAGTAGGAGCTGAGGTGGCAGCCTAACGCCGCAGTACCCAAAACCACAACATATGTGGTGAAGATCGTGCTGAGGCGGGAAATGACGCCCTCCATCTTGACGGATTTATGATTTTCCTGCTCTCTACTAAGCTGACTCGACTACGCTACCTACCTGTCGCTATCAACGCGATTGCGATTCCGTTTGCTGAAGCTAACTAAAACCACTCGCTATAGCTACGCTCGACTTATTGATCTCGATGGCTCTCTCTAAGTAGTAACCGTACCACTGCGACGTTTTTGTAGGAGAAGAGTAATATTAGATTTCGACAACGCTCGCGAATTCGAAAGATCCCAATCCCAAAAATGTCGTCGCAAAAACACTTCAGTGCAGTTTATAGTCATATTTTCTTATGTAGTTCGTTATTCACATTAGCACAATCACCCCATTTTTTTCAGTATGATCTATTCCCTCGTATCTGCGACAAACATTTATTTGACCACTCAATCGAGTTACTATATCATCTCATTCGCGCTTTACTTCTTCTGCGCCGCTTTTCGCGCAAGATACCGCTCCTTCGCGCTACCCGCCCTGTTCTCAAGTGTCTCTTTCGGCGGCGCCGCCGGCTGACTATCCTCCGTCCTCTGACGCTTCGAATCCCGTTCTCCACCCCGTCCACCGCGACCGCCGTCACCATTCCAACTGTTCCTGTTCTGCTGGCTATTGAACTGCTGTCCGAGCAGCCTCCTCAGCACTCCCTGATCGTTCCCCTGCTGCAAGCGCTCCTCGAACGGCTATAACCAATTTCATTCGACGGGAGTACAAACCTTCGCGGTGCCGTAGCCGCCTTGGGTTTGTGCGCTTAACTCTACGAAGACGATGTGCGTCATACTGTTGCTGATGTTACTAAGTCTAAGCACCTCCCGCTGCTCTCAACGCAAGCGCGCTACTAGGGATCCAACCTGAGTGATTGCTGCGGCTCACTACAATGTGATGAAGCCAGCGCCGCCGTGCATAGCCCTCTATGCTCTCGGGTACAGCCCCGGCACCAACGCGTGTCTCAACCTGTCACCCCTATTACTAATTTTGCGCAGAAGTCAACGGCTACGGCTTGCCCTTACCCTTGCCTTTGTCACCGCCGTCTTTTCCTTTTCCGCCTGATGACGAAGACGACGATGAAGACGACGAAGACTGGTTCGCCATCGCCGCCCCCATCGACGCCTGGTTCGTCAGCTTCTAAAGCCTTCAGCGCAGCCTACCCTGGTACTGTTGCTCTCACGTCTTGTCCTACTTCGCAGGTGAAGTCCCATCACTATCTCTTGCCGTCATACCTTTCCCGCTCACTATCACGAGAAGTCTCGGTCACTGTACATCCCCATTTGACGTAGCTGCTGCTCCAACTGCGTGCGAATGTCGTCACTAGTTTTTCAGCGCCCGAAAGTGCAGATACGAATCGTAGCACCAATCCTTCGATCTTCCGACTTCGCCACTTACCCACTTCCTGTAAACATTGACAAGCTAGACGGCGTCGCCGTGTTGGAGGCCGCCACAGTTCTAGACGAGCTTGGTGTGCGCTCATAATGCGGCGTTACTAGTTCTGCTGCTTCTCACTAGTCGCCCTCCTTCCCCGCGTGCGGCTTGTACCACACGCTCTCGCTCGACAACATCTAGATCAAGATCAACACGTCTTCGAACAATACCCTGTCCTCATCAGTCACTCTATTGCTGCCATTCTTATCTGAGTCACTGTTGCTGTCCATCACTCAGCTCAGCATGATCTTCGCGAACGCCGGCTCCAGCGGCAGCTCACTACATCGCCCTACCCTCTCACGTGATCGCCACGTGATCGTCACTCATCCTGCCCACGAAGTCAATGGCGCCGAGGAAATAGAGCTGCTTCACCGCCAGGATCACGCTGTATGTGTCCGGCCGGTCCATGAAGTCGAAGTTAACTCAGTCGCGGACAGGAATTCCCATCGCAAAAAGTTGCAATAAAACACTACTACAGGTTGCTGCGCTTGATCTCCG
>JACLAC010001225.1_pt1 | contig 11397 bp, 10 predicted proteins | sample 8027881 | NCBI WGS metagenome assembly JACLAC01 (sample SAMN15725517, study PRJNA655200) | protist metagenome | isolation source: fluorescence activated cell sorting (FACS) single amplified genomes of... | place: Spain: Blaines Bay Microbial Observatory, Mediterranean Sea | collected 2016-01-19 | reverse complement strand
AATCTTGAAAAAATAGTCAGCTAAAATATAGAGAGTAAATTTTAAATCGTTTGAAAAAAACGAGATAGATTCATTGCATTAAATTGATAGTGTTAAAAAGTATATTTACATTACAGCCTTGAACCTTTTGAGACGTTTTTTGCTATATCTGCTTATTATTCAGTATCTTTACATCATTCTCCAAACAGTATTTATTAGTCTGTGTATTTCCAGCAGATTATTCCACACTTGACTAAATAGTTTGTTGATTTGGCAACGCAGCATGTTGCTTCACTGCCGCTAACTGTTGTTGTTGCTACCTTAATCTGTCACCATCATCCACACCTGCTTGCTCCTGCTTGCCTGTATCTGCTGGCTTTGGAATGTCCACTTAGCGTTTCACCACTCTGTTTTGGGTACGGGTACTGTCTGCTTTACCTGCTTCACTGCAGGTCCTGTCTGTTTGCGTGGATCTGCAACTACAGATGCGCTTGTGCTCAGCATCAGCTGCAATATTTCCAAACGTAGCTGCTAATTAGCTTTCTCCGTTTCAATCCGTATCGCCTCCAATACCTGCTGTATTCCTGTGAGTATATTACTCATCTGTATTCTCCTGTATTTCTAAACTATGTGGAGTATAATCAACATCCGAAAACTCTAAGTACTCCACTTTTTTATACCACAGGCTTTGATTTTTATGGTGTAGTACACCTTTCATGTTGCCAACCATACAGCTTCCGCCTTGCTGTTTATTTGCTTGTGGCACTTTGCACTTAGTTCTTAGAACTGCTTGCCTAGCTCTGTATGCACAGTTGGACCACACATCTGTTCTCCATAGTGTTGCAGCTTGCTTGCACAGATTGCCAAACTGCCTGTGCTTGCACCAACACCCTTGAATCTCAGCCCACGCACTTAGCTCTCACTCCTACCCAACCAATCCCTGCTAAACTCCACTGCATTTGTCCCAAAACTTATTCTTTGTGATTTCGAATTTTTACGGTGATGTGATAGACAGTGAGTTAGGGCGAAGGGGAGTGCGGAGATAGCATGTCTGAGGAAACAGCTTTCAGCAGGTTCTGTTGATTTGAAGGATTACCAGATCAGATGCAGTGGAGAATTGAGATGGAGTGAATCGTGTTAACACGTTTTGTGGAAGTAAATTCTGATTTGTTCTGAGAGTAATTTTTCGCTTGGGTTGGAATCATTCATTTGTTCTGAGAGTAATTTTTCGCTTGGGTTGGAATCATTCAAAAGAGCATTTATGCTACCATAGCCCTAGCATATTTTGATTACCATCAATTAGTTGCCGAACAAATTTACAAAGATTGATACAGCCTTACCATATTTTCTAACATTTTCACACTTTGATCATCAATTCCTTCAGCATCTAAATCTGGATAATCTACAGTGATTTCACCGTTGGCATCCTTTACTATCAAATGTATAAAAAACCCTTTTCTTTCACTATTCATCCTACGTGGATCTTTTGGTAGACTAGCATGGAAATTTAGAGCCATTTTCTCACCAACCTGCCACTCTACATTTACTAAAAATTGATTTTCACCGGATAGCTTTGTTAATTCTTCTTTTTCCTCTTCTTCAAAAAACGTTAGATAGTCCTTACTGTCTTTGCTCAATAGATCGAATGTCTCTTGGAACTGCTCTCCTTCTTGATAACTACTTATTAACTTACGCTTAACTGCAACACTCAGCAGAGAAATTTTTTTATCAAGTCCAGATTTTTTCATCCAATATCTTGATAGAGATTGGATAGCCTCACTCAGTCTCTCACTCTTTTCCATATCGACTTTCTATATCACTTCCATAGTTCCATCTTCGCGTCGTCTGTAATCAGCTAACGCACTTGTGATCCTAATCTCATCATTCAAGTGCCAATATGTCTTCTCAATCATCATCACGCTCGTCCCGCACATATCAGCAACCTATCTGTAGCTTAACCCTGCCATAATCCGCTGTGTAATCATAAAGTGCCTTAAGCTGTACAGTACAATACCACTACCTACCATATCCGCTATCTCAGCTTCCTCCAGCATTGTTTTGAAATATTTATTCAGTGTTTTCAAACTTACTTCTCTCTCTCCATCAATACTGAAAACAAGACTTTTACTACTTCTATCTCCTAAACTCGTCTTTATTCTTTCAAAGTACTGTCCATTCCTACACAGCAGTGTCCTACCTTTCCGTATCTTGCTTGTTGCCGCTCGTACATTAATCCTTGCCAGCTTTACAGTATTTCCTTCTTTATCCTTGTGTTCCTCAACTCGTACATCTTCCCATCTCAGCTGTTTCTGCTCACCAACTCTTAGTCCACTGTTTGTAGCAATCAATACAAACATCTGTGTAAGCTTGAACCATTTTGATTGTAAATCTTGCAGTTTACCTTGTGTATTTGGACTCAGCCTCCGAATCGCCCTTGTCAATCTATTGTACTCCTCACTTGTCAGCGTCTGCCTCCTTACGCTCTCACCTGCATCATCAATTCTTTTCAACTTCTTAAAGTCAAACCTATTAATATAAGTTTCATTCTGCCTGTACAGCTACTTCATCATTCCATTTATCGTAACCTGCTCACCCTGCACCGTCGTCTGTTTTACGTCTCCATCTGCCTGCGTATTTCTCCATTCATAATACCCTTCACAGTCCTTACGCTTTAAATCCCTTACCTTTGTATTCTTCTCAATAAATGCTACCCAGTGCTTTAGATGTGATTTCAGCGTTTTATATCTACTTGCTGCAATCAATTCTATTTCACAGTCATGCTTCCGTGCAGCCAAGTATTTCTCAGCAGCTTTCTCACTAGTAATGCTGTAATAGCTTTTCCCCTGCTTCATGTCCGTAAACAATTCCAAGTACAGTTCCTTGCCTCGCTCAACAGCTTCTGTCCTCTTCCTCATCTTTAAACTTTTCCTTACGTACTTCTTCTCTTTATCTAGCCAAAGCCTAAACTACCAATATTCTCCACGCTTATAGACACAGGCATCATCAAATATTGCTATCTCATCCTCTTTGTATTCTGTCTTCCTTCCACCCATATCCGCTCCACGTGTTTAAACTTTTTGGAATTTTTGCGTAGCTGTGCGTGCAACATTATCAAAAATGTCCAATAAATTCAGTGTAGAATTTTGGATTGTGTAAGCTGTGTGAAAATAGAAAAATAAATAATATTAGTTTTTTAAGCTGATTTAGTTGCGTCTCTTGTACAGAGGGCTATTGCTGTGTTTCCTCAGTTTTCTGGAAGCGGCTTTCGCACCTCTCCCGAAGGAAGAAGATTCCTCCAAAAAAGCTGAAATCACTCTAAACTCTTCAGCATCGTAGTTCAGAACGCAGCACCCGTGCTGGTTCCAGTTCTCACTCCACCGAGTTTATCGTTGTTGTGGCAAATGGATCTACCTTCTCTCAGAAAGGACCCTCTACCCATCACGGCTATAGAGTTTTGGATCTAAGCTCCAACCAAATCTCCCTCTCGCCAGATCTCGATATTCCTCTCTAACTCTTCATCTATCGTTATGCCGATACCTACAGTATCAGCCAACTACAAACCAAGCTGGCAAACCAAACCCTTGATCAAGGTGCCATCGACTTCGGAGTCACCGGACCCTTCAGCATTTCCTCCAGCCCCTCAACCAACTCAGCCTTACCATCCAACTACAACGCGAAGCTCTCTTCCTTGACTCTGCGATTGAAGGACTGACTTATTCACGGGAGGAACTAGTGCTTGAGTACGAGGCAACCATTCCATAGCCCCGTATGTCAAACTACTTGGTTGCCATCTCCGATAGAATACTACGAGTTTTTTCACATGCATTGTATGCACTTGGCTACGCACTACTTCATCCAGAGCGATTAAATCCCAACTGTCGGTTGATCAAACAACTCTTGGCTTTGACAATCGTACTGCGCTCTCAGAAAACCAGACCCCGTCTTCAGGAGTCTGTCGGTGTCTTTTTCTGTGCTCGAAATGCTCGAGTAAAAACGTAAACCAAGGCTAGGAAGATTAACGAGAGAAGGATGATCACAGGCATCAGCAGCGCAGGATTGGCTAGCGACACGACCCAGATCATCGAAGTCGCAACCACTGCAAACCAAATGACAGCTACACCACAGGCTGCAAAGAGAGTAGGTTTGCCACCCAGCTTCCAATCTGCTGCCAACAGATTGGACTTGAAGCGCTTGCCGCAATGGGGACAGGACCTTGCCAAGTAGGAGAGTTTTCCCCCACACTCTTCACAGTTGAAGATTCCCATCACTCCTTTCATGCTGGTTCTTTAAAAAAGCTCTTGAATCTAATGATTTCCTCATCTAGTTCAGTGAAACAACTTCAGTCTCTGAGGTTTAGAGGCAGATCGAGAATTTCGTGGAGACTACGGATTGTGCGCCAAGCTTCCAGTTTAAGTTCACCTTCAGGATTGTAGTGAACTCCTCGCCAGCCGATGTTCTGGGCGCCTTCAATATCGCTTTCCCAACTATCCCCAATCATCACAACGTCCTCCGCTTCCAAAAGACCTGCAGATTCCGCAGCCTTGCGGAAGGCATTGGGATGAGGCTTTTTCACACCCAACTCCTCGCTGGTGTACATCGCTTCGAAAAAGGGTGAAAGTCCGCAGCATTGAAGCTTGATGCGCTGTACCTCTTCAAAACCGTTTGTCAAGATCCACATCTGGTGACCGCGCTGCTTCAATTCCTCAAGCAGGGGCAGAGTACCATCGATGAGACCTGTCTGCTGTGGAGAATGCTGGATGTAGTGTGCGTCCAGTTCCTTTGCGAGCTCTGGCGGAGCCGTGCTGCCGATTGTATGCAAGGTCATCTCGAAACGAGTTGAACGCAGGGTGGTTTTGTCCATTCGTCCTTGACGGTATTCTTGCCAGCACCATTCGTTTGTACACTCAAATACTCGGATCCACTCAGAGAAGTCTGTCACACCGATATCAAAGAGTGCAAAGGCTTCATAGCCCTCACGTAGTGTTTTGCGAGAGTTGCTGACAAAATCCCATAGAGTGTGGTCAAGGTCAAAGAAAAGTGGAATCATTCCCATCGCCATCAAGTTCTCCGTTAGTAATTCAGAAATAGCTTTTTTTCAGTAGTTCATTTTGATGATAGAGTCGCCATCTCACCCTGATCAATCAACATCTTAACCGCTTGCTGGATAGCGTGGACGGTAACCCCCAAACGCTGACGGCTCTTCTCAATCGAGTGACAAGAGCTACGGATCACATGTCTATGAGAAGAAGTTGTATCCTGCTCATTTATACCACGGAGCCCCTCCTCGAATGGTTGGAACGAGAGTTGTGGTTGCTGGCCGAACCAGCGATACGTCACCTCAGCATAGCCCTTAAGAGTCAGCGTCTATTTAGAGACCGTATTGAATGCTTCTCCAATCGGCGCCTGTCGATGGTGGATTGCACAGAGAATCCATTGGGCTACATCATCTGCGTGAACATGGTGAATCATCTCCAAACCAAGGTTGGGCAGTATCAGTTCATCCCCACAAGCAATTTGTGAGAACACCTCTGGATTCACGTTCCTCAACGGGATTAAATGGAAACATAGGCATTTTCTGTTTTCAGTTCTTTGGTGCTATACTGGCTAAAATTTGTCTTGTTGTCTTGATAACCCATCACAAAAGCAGAATTTCTTAGAGCAGAAGTCAAATGGCTGGAAGAATCAAAGTTTGTCGCAGAGTCTGGAGCCGTACACTTAGTCGTGCTGGATACTCCAGATTCTAACAAAGGCCCTAGTCCGATGGAAATGCTGCTGATGGGGATGGGAGGCTGCGCAGGTGTTGGTATGGTGAGCGTCATGAAAAAAGCTCGCCAAAGAGTTCAAAACTGTAGCGTGCAGATGGAAGCTGAACGAGAAGACGACTACCCCCGTATCTTTCGAAAGACCCATCTGCATTTCACAGTGAGTGGTATCAACCTCAGTGAGCATCAGGTTCAGCGGGCTATTCAGTTATCCCAGAAAAAGTATTGCGCGGCCTTAATCATCATGGGTCGCTCTGGTGCAGACGTGACTCACTCATACGAAATAACTGCTGAATCCAAAGAAAATTGAAAAACGATGAAATGCTAGAACGTGGGTGAGGCCTTACGCTGACTATCGGCAATCTCCTCATCCACTCCTCTGAGATTTTCCCTATAAGTGGGTAGCAGCGGTTATTGACAATTCATGATTTGCTCCTTCCGGAAATTCTGCCTAATTTTTTTACTCCAAACCATAAGTTCGGCATTTTTGCCAAATTCCGGATGCCAACTTGCAAAAAAACCACTATCTTAGTGTCTCTCAAACAAGTTAATCAACAGCTCCTGGTTCACGCTTTCCGCATCTTCTGGAGAAAAATTCAGATGTTTAGTACCGGACTCAAGTTAATGATTGTGGGCATGTTGACGGTGTTCCTCTTTCTGCTGTTGATGATTGCCTTCATCAAGCTGATTGAGACCCTGAACAGATCACATACTCAGCAAGAGGTCGAGCGACAGCGGCAGCCTGCAAAGAAACCAGCTGCCCCGGCGCCCCAAATACCGACTGTTGTCTTGGTGGCAGCCATTGCTGCATACGAAGCCGAACGACAGCAACTGATCAACACCTAATCATCAACCAACTATGGCAAAAAAACGTATTGAATTCATGGACACGTCCTTCCGCGATGGTTTTCAGTCCGTATTTGGTGCACGTGTGGCGACAAAGGATTTTCTACCAGCGCTAGAAGCCGCTGTGGAAGCAGGGACCACCCATTTTGAAGCAGGAGGAGGTGCGCGTTTCCAAAGTCTTTTCTTCTACTGCAACGAGTCGGCATTCGACATGATGGACACCTTTCGTAAGACGGTCGGGCCCGAAGCCAACCTACAAACACTGGCCCGGGGCATCAACGTCGTAGCCTTGAACCAGCAACCGCGGGACATGATTGATCTGCACGCACATATGTTCAAGAAGCATGGGATAACTACCGTCCGGAACTTTGATGCCCTGAACGATCTGCGCAACCTTCGTTACTCCGGAGAACGGATCACTACTGCTGGTCTGCACCACCAGATCGTGATCACTATCATGGATCTACCCCCGGGCTGTGAAGGTGCTCACAGTGCAGAAGATTACACCAAGCTGCTGCAGAACATCCTGGATTCAGACATTCCTTTCGATTCGATTTCGTTTAAGGACTCAACCGGCACCGCTCACCCACGCAAGATCTACGACACCATCAAAGCAGCCCGCAAGATTGTGCCGGCAGGCATGGTGCTACATCTACACACCCATGACACCGCAGGCATTGGCATCAACCAGTACACGGCCGCTGTCGAGGCTGGGATCAATCGAATTGATCTGGCGATGAGCCCCGTCAGTGGTGGAACAGCCCAACCTGACATCCTCACGATGTGGCACGCGATGAAGGGTACCGACTACACGCTGGATATCGATCCACTCAAGTACGTCAAGGCTCAGGAAGTCTTTGAAGATGCGATGAAGGATTACTTCATCCCACCCGAATCCCGAATGGTCTCACCGCTGATCCCTTTCTCACCAATGCCAGGCGGAGCACTGACCGCCAACACAATGATGATGCGGGACACTGGTACGCTACACCTCTACCCCCAGGTAATTAAGGAGATGGAGGAAGTTATTCGGCTGGGTGGCTTTGGCACCTCAGTCACTCCAGTTTCCCAGTTTTATTTCCAACAAGCCTATCTCAACGCTACCCAAGGACGCTGGAAGAAGCTCAATCCACAATACGGGAACATGGTGCTTGGCTACTTTGGAAAAACACCTGTGCCCCCTGATCCAGAAATTGTCAAACTGGCCTCTGAGCAATTGGGCAAGCCAGTTTTTGATGGAGATCCATTAGATGTTTTGGAGGATGGGCGACCGGCTGCTGAGAAGACGTTACAGGAGCACGGACTGCCGATTAACGATGAAAACGTCTTCATCGTCTCCAGTTGTGAAAGCAAAGGAATTGACTTCCTACAGGGTAAGGCCAAGGAAAACATCCGTCGTAAAAGCGTGGAAGAAGCCAAGACCTATCAGACCAAGGTATCTGTTCCCACTGCAATACCAGCGGCGATGGGTCCGCGTGACTACACGATCACTGTTGATGGCAAGGCCTATCAGGTTCATGTCGCAGAGGGAGGATCGCCTCCTGCCGTTCAAACAGTTGGTCCTGCTCCTGCTGCGCAACCTGCTCCAGTGACTGCTTCTAGCACAACAAGCCAGCTGGTTGAGGCACCAACTCCTGGTAACATACTTCGTCTTGAGGTCAAGGTGGGCGAACAGGTCAGCGAAAACCAAACACTGTTAGTGATGGAGGCGATGAAGATGGAGTCAGAAATCAAGTCTCCTGCTGCCGGTAAGATCTCAGAATTGCACGTATCCACTGGTGACACTGTACAGGCTGGTAAGCCATTGCTGACGATCTCCAACTAAAACCGCTCTTACCCAACACTTCCATGATGAAAATAGGGATGCTGAGCCACCACCGATTCTACCGATTGCAGTTCCTGCCAATCAGTTCTTGGCTGCTCTGGCTGCTTGTATTGCCGTATATTGTCAGCGCACAAACTGATTCGAATCAGATTACTATCTCAGCCCAAGGCAAACTGCAGGCGATTGAAGTCCGAGTACAGCAAGGTGATACTGTGGTTGCCGGGGACATCCTTGCTGTGATGGAACAAGCCGACGGCAGTAAACTCACTCTGCGAGCAGGAACTTCGGGTATCTTGCGCGAGTGGAAACCCTCGCCGTATCTTCGCTTCAATGACAATGAGCAAATAGGGGTGCTGGAGGTACAACCGCTGCTCATCGAGTCTGGAAATACTACCCCTGCTATCGCTAAGGAACCAACTCTCGGTGAGATGATCAAAGAACTGCAAAATTCCACAGGAATTGCCAAGATTTTTCAGGGACAGGAATTGGACTGGTCGGAAGGAATCGGTCGACTCTTGATGATACTGATCGGGATAGGATTGCTCTATTTGGGCATCAATCGGAAATTTGAACCACTGCTGCTGATACCGATTGGTTTTGGTACAATCCTGACTAATATTCCGGGTGCTGGTATGGGAGAGCCGGGAGGACTGCTCTACTACGTCTACGAGATGGGCATCACCACGGGGATCTTTCCGCTGCTGATCTTCATGGGAGTCGGAGCAATGACCGACTTCGGGCCAATGCTAGCCAATCCTCGGACTGCCCTGCTGGGAGCCGCTGCCCAGTTCGGCATCTTCGCCACCCTGCTTGGGGCGCTGGCCTTGAATGTGATTCCCGGCATTGACTTCAGCCTGCGAGACGCAGCTTCGATTGGCATTATTGGAGGAGCAGATGGACCAACCGCGATTTTCCTCTCCAGCCAGCTTTCACCAAGACTGTTGGGCTCCATTGCGATTGCCGCCTATTCCTACATGGCCCTGGTTCCCCTAATTCAGCCACCGATCATGAAGCTGCTCACGACCGAGGAGGAACGCCGGATGGTTATGAAGCAGCTACGCTACGTATCTCGTCGGGAGAAGATCCTCTTTCCGTTGCTGGTGTTGATTCTTTGTGCTGCGCTACTCCCCTCTGCAGCCCCACTGATCGGCATGTTCATGCTGGGTAATCTGGCTCGGGAATGTGGGGTAGTGGACCGACTATCCGATACGATGCAGAATGCGCTGATCAACACTGTCACAATCTTCCTGGGGCTCGGTGTAGGCAGCAAGCTTTTGGCAACTCACTTCCTCAACCTTGAAACGGTTGGCATCCTGATTCTGGGGATGATTGCTTTCAGTATCGGTACTGCGACAGGAGTACTGATAGCTAAGTTGATGAACCGTCTCTCTGATGCTCCGATCAACCCCCTGATTGGAGCGGCAGGAGTCTCTGCAGTACCGATGGCTGCTCGAGTTGTCAACCAAGTCGGTTTGCAGGCCAATCCACAAAATCACCTGGTGATGCACGCGATGGGGCCCAACGTCTCGGGTGTGATTGGTTCTGCCGTTGCAGCCGGTGTACTGCTCTCCATGCTTTGAACGTCTATTATTCTGCTGAGAAAAACTCCATGCCTCCTGCTTTCCTGACCTCTCAATCGGACGCAAACAGCCTACGTACTTCACTGCAAAGTGGTGTCCGCAACGTGGAGAGCATCTGTGAAGAATTGCTTACGGAAGTCGCCACCCGTGATCCCCAACTCCAAGCCTTTGCCTGGCTGGAACCCAGACATATTCGCCAGCAAGCTCAGCAACTGGACGTTCAATTCGCCCAGATTGGTCCTGTTGGACCAGCTCATGGGCTGCCACTAGCCTTCAAGGACATTATCGATACCGCAGGCATTCCCACTGAGAACGGTACGGTACTGGATGCAGGTCGGATTCCAACTCGTCAGGCGGCGGTTGTTGCACGCTGGCTAGAAGCTGGTGGTGTGCTCTTTGGCAAGACGGTAACTACGGAGTTAGCTTTCATGTGTCCAGCTCGAACTCGCAACCCACATGATGCAGATTTCACTCCTGGGGGTTCTTCGGCTGGTTCGGCAGTGGCAGTCGCAGCAGGGATGGTCCCGGTTGCATTAGGTAGCCAAACCGGAGGTTCAGTGATTCGACCGGCTGCATACTGTGGAGTCTTTGGCTTTAAGCCCACCTTTGATCTACTGCCCACGGGCGGGATGTTGTTGCAGTCACACACACTGGACACGCTTGGAGTTTTTGCTCGTTCCATAGCAGACCTTGCACTAGTTACGGATTTACTGCGTCAGGAACCTATGTCGGGAACCCAGCCAACGCTCTCTCTACTGGAAAGCTGTCAACAGCCTTTTGTCGGTGCTCCTCGCTTTGGTTTTGTCAAACTTCCTTGCTGGGAACGAGCCTCTGCGCAGACTCTCAGCAAGATGAAGCAACTCCAGTTATCTCTGGGAAATCAAGCTGTCAACCTGAACCTGCCATCCTCCTTCCAGGATTCGATCCGACAGCGGGAAACCCTCAATTTTGTAGAGATGGTGCATCACTATGGACACTATGCTGAGCGGGGACAAGCTTCCTTGAGTAAACAGGTACAGGGAGCAATGGAGCAGGGAGGACAACGCACCGCTGCTGAGTACCTAGCCGCTCTTGTCAGTCGAGAAGTCCTCAACCGTGCGTTGGAACCCCTCTTTGCCGTGGCTGATGTGCTGGTAATGCCTTCGGCTCCAGATCATGCACCCAAAGACCGCAACACTACCGGAGATCCCGTCTTCAACGGTATCTGGACTCTCTGCGGTACCCCCTCGTTGACCCTTCCCCTCTTCCAGGCAGAAAACGGTATGCCAATCGGGATGCAACTGGTTGCTCCGCGTGGCGCTGATGCTCGGCTACTGTTCGTCGCCCAGTGGCTCTGGAAGCAGCAGAGTTGACTCGTTTGCTGAAATAGCATCTCTGTTGCTTTTCTGAGTTTGGTGAGCCTTGG
>JACLAC010014464.1_pt1 | contig 11405 bp, 10 predicted proteins | sample 8027881 | NCBI WGS metagenome assembly JACLAC01 (sample SAMN15725517, study PRJNA655200) | protist metagenome | isolation source: fluorescence activated cell sorting (FACS) single amplified genomes of... | place: Spain: Blaines Bay Microbial Observatory, Mediterranean Sea | collected 2016-01-19 | reverse complement strand
GAAGCCCAAGCTGGAGGCAGAGAATATACTGAGACTGCTAAAAGAGCGGGTTCTGATACATATGACGATTACGATTCCGAGCTACCTTTTAAAGGCGGGATAAATGGTTATAATGATGACCGTCGTTACGATTCCGATACGGCTGCTAAAGCCCAAACATTGATAGATACAGCTAAACGCCGTAAAGCCGACAACTTAGGCGAGTTCACAGATAATGTACTAGAACGCTCGGTACTCAACGGAGATGTCGACGAAAAAGCTACCGATGCATTTTCTGATAAATTGGAAAGAAACAAAGATAAAGCCTTAAATTACGTTGACGACAAATCTGATAAGTTAGGACGCAATCTAAAGAGAGTTCCTGGCGAAACGAAAGAAGTATTAGAAGGTGCAGCTGATACAGCACAAGATGCTGCAGAAGATGCAGCCACAGCTGCTAAAACCAATACCGAAAGAGTCAAAGACAATTTTGAAGATTTAACCTAAAACGCAGTTTGCAAAGATTAAATAAGGCGCGAAATTTCGCGTCTTTTATTATGGCTAAATTCAATTACGATCTAGATTTTGCTCGAATAAACTTTCGCGATCGCCCAGATTTGTATCGTGTGGGAAGAGGCGAACAGGGAGTATTATTGGTCGAACCATATAAATCAGAAATACTACCCCACTGGCGATTCAAAAATCCAGAGATAGCAGCCGCATCGAGCGATAAAATTTATCAAATGTTCTTAGAATATTTAGAACAGGATGATTTTGTTGGCGCAGATATGGCACGTAAGTTTATCCAAATGGGATATACCAGATCTAGACGTTATGCCAATCATAAAAGCGGCAAGAAATATCGTACCAATCCACAGAAAGCAGAGTCTAAAGCAGCAGAAAAGGAAGCACGCAAAGAAGTATTACCTTTAGACATAGATCCTGTAAAAGCCCAGTCCGCAGCTATCTTCAAGGCAAAGTGGGAACAAGCGAAAACTAACGATAAGTATCAGCGTCTAATGCAACAACACAAAGAAAAATACGAGAATAAAAAATAATGGGACAGAAGCAGATTAGAGAAGGTTCGCCAGTATCGTGGGATTGGGGAAACGGTACGGCAGAAGGTAAAGTAAAAGAGATTTACCGCGAAGAAATAAGTAAAAAGATTAAAGGCAGCGAAACTACTCGTAAAGGTACTCAAGACAATCCTGCATACTTAATCGAACAGAAAGATGGTACAGAGTTATTGAAGCTAAGAAGTGAATTGAATGAAGGGTAAAGGGTAAAAAATACACGATCTCGAGCGTCCGACAAAAAAATTTATCGTGTTCTGAGTCGAAGTTAAAGACATTGGGAAAGAAGTAATAATATGAAATACCTGAATATTTGCTACAGATAAATAAAGTACATACAGCCAATAATTTCTTCTGCCTCCTGCCTCCTGCCTCCTGCCTCCTGCCTCCTGCCTCCTGCCTTCTGCCTTACAAAACCTATATGTAGCATTCTTTTTGAGATTTCATATAACTTCTATCCCACCAACGGAGAATCAAAAGTAAAAACTGAACTTAGGCTAGGACATTGTTCATGGAACTTACGTCCTTAAGGTAGCTTAATTGGATATTCTAATCGAGATTCCCCATTAATGACTGTGACGATGGGAACGATTTCCACTACACAGTTACTATAAGATAAAGCTTGCAGAGTTGAAACAAACTGAGGTGTCCAAATATTTTCTCGAACCAAAATCTGACGATCGCGAAAATACTTCAGCAAACGAGATCGCGCTATGCCCGGCAAAATATCAGAATCTAAGCTAGGAGTATACCAACAGCCATCTCGCCAGCCCCAAAGATTTCCAGTACTAGTTTCCAGCCAATTATTTAAAGTATCGACTAAAATTGCCTCCTGAGCATCGAATGTCATAGCTCGGTTACGAGCTAGATAGGGTGTAAGGTAATTACCCGTTTTGTGCCAAGCCAAACTTCTATAAAATAAATCTGTAGCAACCCAAGCAGTTATGCCTTTTGTTTGTCGTTGTTTTAAGTCGAGTGGTAAGTTGCGTCCGGTAATCCATTCCTTACCGTCGGGAAATATAGCTATTCTCAGAACTGGAAAATGAGTTGATATTAGTTCTGCTCCCTGTTGTAGTCTCTGCCAGTTGGGCAACTGCCAGCCAAAAGCTTTAATCGTCTTACGCAGGCGATCGCTATGATCGTTCCAGCTAGTTAAAGGATGAGTTAAACTGCGATCGTATACCCGCATAGTAGTAAAAGCAGTCGCTCCATAACATAATCCAGGTTCATTAATGTTCAGCTGAATTTGCTTGGAATCAATTAGACTGCCATCATACCAAAACATATTGCAACTGCCTAAATAAGAGGATACGGCCAAAAATTACTCAATTTCTATTTCTTGTTCTTCACGGGTAGTGGAGCGATCGTTATCTGGGTCGTTATTAATTTGCCACTGCAAGAAATAATAAGAAAGTATTCCCGCGATTGTAGAGACAATCAACAATAAGATTAAAGATTTAAGCCATTTTGGACGGCTTTTAGTTTGTAGTAGCTCTGGTTCGCCGATAAACTGTTGTGTAATCTCGGTATTGTCCGTTGTCGGAGATCGTTCGGCAGCAGACTCCTTGGAAGTGTCCGACAGTAGAGGATCGCTCCAATCAATATTTGGCGATGAAGCTGGCTGAGAAATTTCATGCTGGACATCCGACCAAGATACTGTTGTTTCAGAATCGGATTTGGCCATTACTCGACCATGCATTAAAGCTACGGTAGCATTATCATGACCGTTTTTCTCGTTAGCTAGAGTAATTAAATCTTTTACCGCAGTAGCAAGATCTTGTTTGCCATCTAAAACCGGTAATAGATTGCGCCACTGTTGTTCTATACGGTCAAAATCACTTAATCCATCGCTACAGAGTAGAAAAATACAGTCATCATCAATTATGTAATGCTGTAGATTTGGATGCAGTGCCGTCGAATCGCGCATTCCTATAGCCTGAATTAAAGCTCCTGCCGAAGGATATTGTAGAGAATCTCGGTACAGAGCATAACCCAAACGAACTTCTCTAGAAGCTAAATCATCATCTATGGTTAGCTGATGGCAACTATGACGAGTTATCCAATAAATTCGAGAATCTCCAACATGACCCAAATACATGTGATTAGCATGGGCAAGTGCCATAACTAGGGTAGTACCCATACGTTGCCTTTCATGACGTTGTTCTTCGTCGTTGCGCTTGCTGATGCGATCGTTAGATTGATTGATGTATTGAGATAATTTGTCTAAGATTTCTCGGGAACTATGGTTTTGAGTCCAACTTAGACCAGATATTTTCTGGCGTAAATATTCAATTGTATCTCCAGAGGCAATTTCTCCCCCATCATGACCCCCTACCCCATCACAAACAATAGCCAAAGCCTGTTCGGAAACTGGAATGTTACTAGCGTCTTCATAAATAGGATATGCTGCATCTTCATTGTTGTTTCGACTGGGACCAGAGTCACTCAAGGCATAAATTTGATAAGCGTACTGCTTGGTTTTTATAGATAGATCGAGTGCCCGTTCTAGTACGGCAATAATTTGCTGGCATTGGTTTACTACTCCTGTCTTTAGAGAACTAGCCAACTGAATCAACATCTCTCTAATAGATGGATGAGCTTTTTGAGCCCATATCGACCACAATTCACCCAATTCTTGTAGACTGGGTTGAGTGTCGCGATCGCTAGATAACTGTATTAGCTGAACGATCTGTCCGTTGACTCGAATTAGTTCTGAGTCGATTAAGGTACTGGCTACATTCTTGCTTTGTAGCGGTTTCCACAATTTAGCTATTTGCCACAGCCAGTTAAGTTGTTGTAGAGGCGTTGCATCAATCCATAAATCTTCTATTTTGGGAATTAATGTTTGAGGATAATTTAATTCACCAAAGTTATTACTCGGTACCGTACCATAATCGAATAGCCATATATCCGTACCGTTTAATAAGTCATAAGCCTGGGGTATATGAGGATAACAAGAAAAAAGCTGTAGATAAACTACAATATCTTGAGGTACTTCTTCAGGAGTTGTAGGCGGTTTACCTGGTTCAGTATCCAAAAATATCTGCTTGCCAAATGGCAGATATCTACTGTCGGCCACAATTTGTTCTGACTCTGAGGAATTTAATTCCCGGCTACTCCATAAATACCGTTTGACTACCGGTATCTTACAATCAATGCACAAACGAGCTTGTAGTTCGTTAGACGCTGCGCAGTGAGGATTAGAACATTGGATTCTAGGCTCAGGATGTGGCATAGAGATTTTAAACTATTGAGCATACTCCGATTTATTGGAGCTTGGTTACTTTTTAAACGCCGAAAGCGCTTAACGCCAGCACCGTTGTTTCATTTTTATCCTTGAAAGGGCTCTACCCATGGCGCTTGTCCCCGTTGCTTTTAGCATTGTATTGGCTTATCGATCGAGCATCTAAAAATACGCTATTGGGTAAACTATGCGTCTCGATGCCTGAATCGAGATGGTAATGTAGCGTTGACGTATGAACGTAAAAGCTATTGCTGTAAAGCAGTGTGACCATAAATAAGCAAAGCTCATAAGGCGGTACAAAACACGATAAGATAACGCTGACCAACGCTCAGAGATTACTTCACAGTAAAACGATGGAGTAATCTCTGAGTTTTAAGCTGATATTATAAACTTACCTATCAATTTATTTTATTAAATCTTATAGTATTCAAGATTTCTCCATAGTAAATTAGAAATGTCTTTTATGTAGATTTTTAGTCAAATATGCTTATATCTTGATAGTATATGTATCGACAAATTTTAACATTTATAAAGTTTTTGTAAACTTGCTTGCAAAGTTTTAGTTAGCTTTTGAGAACTTTGACGCATTGATTTATCTAAATACTCACTAACCGTTAAAGGTACACCAATATTTACTTTTACTTTGGTACCCCATTTAGGATAGGGCTGACTATAGCAAATTGTAACTGGTAATATTTTAACTTGTTTGTTAGGTTGCTCTGTTTGAGCCTGAAGAGAAATTAAAGCAGTACCTCTTTTAAGGGGATGAATTTCATAATCGTTAAAAATACCTCCTTCGGGAAAAATTACCAGCATTTCGCGTTGCTCTAGCAATTTAACACTATGGCGAACGCTACTAAGTTGTGGACGTTCTGTATCTACGGGAAAGCCCCCCATACGTCGAATCACCCAACCTTGAATACCTTTAACTTCATTGGCAGAAACCATAAACCGTAAATCTCGACCACTAACAAGCCTACCCAAAGCATAAGGTATGATAAAAGCATCCCAACGAGAGCGATGTGTAGGCGCGACGATGACTGGCTCGTGTAGTGGAATATTTTCTTGTCCGTCAATCTGTATTTTGCCAAAAAAAAGAGGTATGACCAAATAACATCCGATAGGATAAAGTATTTTAGCCAACCAAGGAGATACACGAGAATCTAATTCATCAGATTTTTCTGAGTCTAAACTTGTTGAATCCTGGTATGGTTTTAATTGCGTCATCAATGAACTAAGATACGTTCCATTTTATCTACTACCTTAATTTTTCTAGATCCAGATATGGTTCAAATACTGGACACTTAGTAAGTTGTCATTATCTTCTAGAGCAAGCTGGTCGGAAAATTTTTTGATACTGTAGATAGATTGTTGAAATATTGTTGAAAAAAAATAGTGCAATACGATTCATCAACAGATACTTTACTTCAGGCTACAGAATTATCTAAAAGCTTTGGTGGGATCAAAGCAGTAAATAATGCTCGTTTAGAGGTTATGCAAGGCAGCATTACGGGGTTAATTGGACCAAACGGAGCTGGAAAGACAACTTTGTTTAATTTGCTCTCTAACTTTATCGAACCCGATCGCGGCAACATCATCTTCGATCGCCATCCAATCCACAATTTGCCACCTCACCAAATTGCCACTAAAGGTTTTATTCGGACTTTTCAGGTAGCCAGAGTGCTTTCTCGCTTATCTGTATTGGAAAATATGTTGTTGGCAACACCAAATCAGACTGGAGAGAATTTTTTTAAAGTATGGTTTGAGCAGTCTAAATTGAGGGCGGAAGAACGTCAAAATAAAGAACGAGCGATGGATATTCTAGAGTCTGTAGGCTTGGCTGCTAAGGCTCACGATTATGCAGGCGCTTTATCAGGCGGACAGCGAAAGCTGTTAGAGATGGCTCGCACTTTGATGACTAATCCTAAGTTAATCTTACTAGATGAACCAGCAGCAGGGGTGAATCCCACCTTGATTAACCAAATTTGCGAGCATATTGTCAACTGGAATCGACAGGGCATTACTTTTTTAATTATCGAACACAATATGGACGTGATCATGAGTTTGTGCGATCGCGTTTGGGTATTAGCAGAAGGCACTAACTTAGCCGAGGGGACACCAGAAGAGATTCAAAATAATGAATCGGTATTAGAAGCCTATTTGGGTCAGTAATTTTAATTGACAATTATTAGTGAAAATCTATCGCTTTGGAGTAATTAAATCTCGTCAGCATCGGAGAGCGACCTTTTTTTTGACGGTATTGGTTGCGATCGCTTCTTTGGTTCTGTTTTTCTTTAGCAGTCTCCAGCTATGGTTGTTTCGGGCGGGAAATGACCTGGGTTTTTTCGATCAGTTGGTATATTTAGTATCCCAAGGAAAAACTCCCATTTCTACTTTGCTAGAAGGCGTGCATCTTATCGGCGATCATGGAGCAATCATTCTCTATCCTTTGGCTCTGCTATATATTATTTATCCTAGTGTTTATTGGCTATTAGCAGTACAGGCGATCGCTTTAGCTAGTGGTGCGGTACCTCTTTATGCTTTGAGTCGAGGCAGTGGTTTATCAGTTGGTTACGCCAAAGCGATTGCTATTTGTTACGTTCTCTACCCCGCAATTTTTAATATTAATTTTTATACGGAATTTCGACCAGAAACTATTGCCGTTCCTGCTTTGCTCTGGGCAGTTTTGGCAGCAAAAAAAAGAAATACTGCTCAGCTAGCGATCGCTGTTATTATCGTTCTTAGCTGTAAGGAAGCGTTGAGCCTAACGGTAGTAGGTTTGGGTTTATGGCTAATTATCTCTAAGCGTCGCTCATACGGTTTGAGCTGTATTGCTGCTGGTATATCCTGGTTTATTTTCGCTGCTGTGTATTTGATTCCTACCTTCCGTGGTGGACAACAAATGGCAGGAACTTGGCATTATGAGTCATTAGGCACTTTTCTAACAGAAATTGCTTTTAAAGTTCTGACTAACCCGCAAATCTTTGTCAGTCGAGCTTTGGCAGGCGATCGCCTTTTTTATTATTTACTATTGATTTTGCCGATTATTTTGGGTTTACATTGGCGTAAAATCTTGGCAATTGTTCCTGCTTTACCGATGTTGGGACTAAACATACTGGCAGATTTTCCCCGTCAACGAGATTTAATACATCAGTACTCTTTACCGATTATTCCATTTCTATTTATCTGGCTGATTGCCTCTATTGTATATTTCACTAAACACCGTCAAAGACGCTGGTTGTCGCCACGTTGGTTGATTATCTGGTCGGTTGTTGCTTGGTTAGCATTGGCTAAATACGGCTACTTCTGGACTCGTTATGCTCCCTTGTTTTCTAACGTGGCTGCGGTGAGAGAGGCAGTCAGTTTAGTCGAACCCGATGCCAGAGTACTGACTTCTGGCTATATTGCCCCCCATTTAAGTCATCGTCCGGTTTTAATGTTGCTGGGTAATACTAATGCAGAGACAGTAAAACAACACGATCTCGATACCGTATTAGTTGCTTACCAGCATTTAGGACTAAGTACTTCTAGTGCAGCAGCCGAGCAAACCATAAAAGAGCTGCTAGAATCTTCTAGTTTCGATCTGGTTTACCAACAGCAGGATGTTTTTCTATTAAAGAAGAATAGTTAAAATGCTCTCGATAAAAAAATCTGATGTAGGATTTCTTACCAAGGCGATCGCTCTTAGTACTCTAATTTTATTTTTATGTAGCAGCCTGCGTCATGCTCTGTTTCAGTCTAGTTTCGATCTAGCTATCTTTGACAACGCGATTTATTCGATCGGTCAGGGACAACCGCCTCTAGTTACTTTTAGAGGGTTACATATTTTGGGGGATCACGCAGCCCTAATTATTTACCCCTTAGCCTTGTTTTATAAAATTTATCCCGATATCCACTGGCTTTTTTTCATTCAGGCGTTTTCTTTAGCCTTTGCCGTTTTGCCTCTTTGGTATTTATGTCAAACACTAAGTTTAAGAGAATCTCAAATTAAAACAGTGTCTCTAGCTTATTTACTCTATCCCGCAATTTTTAATGTCAATCTGTTTGATTTTCATCCCGAGGTAATTGCCGTTCCCGCAATTTTTGGGGCAATTTTAGCCGTCAAGCTAGATAAGCTGTGGTGGTTTGTAGCGGCGATTATCTTGATTTTAAGCTGTAAAGCAGTTCTGGCTTTGACCGTAGTGGGTATGGGTTTATGGCTGTCGGTTTCTCGTAGATATAAATACGCCATCATCGCTATTGTTTTAGGTTGTGGTTGGTTTGCAATTGCTACTCAAATAATTATTCCCACATTTAGTGGTACTGAGGCTGCTGCGGTCGATCGCTATGGCTATCTTGGTGATTCGGTACTGGACATTATTAAAAATCTCGCGATTAAACCCAATCTAGTGTTAGATAAGATTTTTTCTATATCTACCCTGGGTTATCTGCTGTTAATAACTGTTCCTTTATGGTGGGGATTATTCACCCCACACTGGATGCCGATAATCGGCGCGCTACCGATTCTGCTAATTAATATTCTGTCTGTTAGTCCCGCTCAAAGAAATTTAGTACATCAGTATTCTTTACCAATTATTCCCTGGTTGTTTCTTATCGTAATTATGGCAATGAATAGGAACCAAATTTGGTTTCCAAGCCAAAGTAATATCTCGATTTGGTCGGTAGTGGCATGGTTTGCTTTGGCTAAATACGGATATTTTGGCAGTATTTATTTACAAACCTGGGATACTTGGGGGGCTACTAGAAATGCAATCGCGCGGGTCAGCGATCGCCAAGGAGTATTAACAACTACCGATATTGCTCCCCACCTTACCCATCGTTCCCTTGTAGGATTAACCACCACGGATTTAAATTATGAAGAATTAGAAAAATTTAAATATATCCTGCTTAATCTGCGTCATCCTGGATGGGGAAGTTCCCCCGAAATAGCTCGCTCTATATACGTCAAACTGAAACAGACATCGAAGTTTCAGCTAGAGTTCAAACAAGATGATGTATTCTTATTTATTAAATCTCGATTATGACAATTATCCTCACTAACGATGATGGCATTGATGCACCTGGAATTCGCGCTTTGCAACGAGCTATTCCAGAAAAAGCTACTATCGTCGCTCCTAGTAAACACCTTTCCGGCTGTGGACATCAGGTAACCACAAATCGAGGCCTGAAGTTGGAAAAAAGATCTTTCACCGAATATGCTTTAGACGGCACCCCTGCTGATTGTACCCGCATGGCAATTACTAACATAGCTAAAAATACCAAGCTAGTTTTATCGGGGATCAATGCTGGAGGAAATTTGGGAACAGACGTTTATATATCGGGGACGGTAGCTGCGGTGAGAGAAGCAGCGATTCACGGTATACCTGGTATTGCGATTTCCCACTGGATTAAACGACCATTACTAATCGATTGGGAGGTGGCGACTCGCTGGGCGAGTCGGGTAATTGAAGATTTGAGATCCCGTCCCGTACCTCCACACAGCTTTTGGAACGTCAATCTACCTCATTTAGAACCAGAACAGCCAGAACCTAAAATGATTTTATGCGAGGCTAGCATCGATCCTTTGCCCGTAGATTATCGACAAGAAGGAAATACTTATTACTATCAGGGAGAGTATGCCAAGCGAGATCGCAATCCAGGGACAGACGTAGATATCTGCTTTAGCGGTAATATTGCTGTAACTTTAATCAGGCTTTGACGTGCTTGGTTAAGGCATCCTGAACTTGAGAAGGCAGTTGACGCATAATTTTGCCCTTTTCACGGTCTACCCCTACTAATACCACCTTTCCTGTCAAAAATAGTTCTTGGCGATCGTAGGATTGAATTTCATAATCCCAATTAATGCGAACTCCTGTAGTTTCAATCAGACGTGCTTTGACTATTGCCGAGACTCCCAAACGAATTGGCAAATGATAGCGTAGGGAAAGTTCGACTACTGGTAGATCGCAACCCATCGCCACTAAATCGGCAAAGTCGATGCCAATCGAGCGTAAATATTCAACCCTAGCTTCTTCCATCCAGGTTAAATACGTACCATGCCAAACAATTCCTGCATAGTCTGTATGGTGAGGTTGGGCTTTGACGGGATATTCAAACCAAGTTTGCGTGGTCGCCTGCAATCCTTTATCTGTCTCGATAGCAGAAGTAGGTAATTTAGGTAATTGAGGAGGCTGCTTTATTTTGTCTGTCAACTGCTTGTACCTCTGACTATTTCCAATAATTTCTACTTTATTTTAAAACTTTAATTTCATAAGTCTAGTTAATTAACAGCCGTACAAAATCACTTCTAGTTATTATTCGAACGCCCGTGAGTAACGAGTGACAAGGAGTTTTGAAGCAGATACACTATCCATTCAATAATTGCTGTTAACTGTCTAATTGTGATTGACTTCTGAAGCTACAGACTTCATTGACTCGATTATCGAATCGGGTAATTTTTTGACTCGTGCATTTCCCTGTAGCGTTAATTGTTCTTGTTCCGTTTCAAGTTCGATATCTGTGATATCCAATGAGAAATTGGCATCATTATAATGACGTAGGTAGAGTAAATCGCAGATTTTACCCATCATTGCTACCGTTTCGTCCAAATCTAAAGTTGTTTCTCCAATATATTTACCACCATCAAACTTAATTGATGCTCCTCGACGATAAAATTCAATGCCAATTTCAAATCGAGCGGTCTTAGTCTGCTGTCCGCGATTTAAAACGATGCTGGCTGCTAATAATAGTTTTCCGTCATCTTTAAAATTACATTCGGCCTGTTTGATATAGAAATTTGCCGTCTGTTGACCAATTTCTAAAGGTAGATTTTGTAAGAGAACTCTGACATATTCCGAATTTAAAAGGCGATCGCAGTCGGATTTAGTAAAAATAATTTTTATTTTGAAATCACCAGGCTGCTTCAGAGCAACTTTCCCCAAAATAGCTTGAGTTAAATCGAGAGATAAGTCATCACTAGCCACATCTAGTTGTTCCAACTGAATATCCTCGAATACCACAACTTTTTGCGCTGCAATTTCCAAAGAGTTAGCTTTACCTTGAATAATTTGTGATACTTTACTATCAATATTCACCTCGATATTTTGAGCTGAATTGATTTGGCTGCCGAT
>JACLAC010000287.1_pt1 | contig 11405 bp, 3 predicted proteins | sample 8027881 | NCBI WGS metagenome assembly JACLAC01 (sample SAMN15725517, study PRJNA655200) | protist metagenome | isolation source: fluorescence activated cell sorting (FACS) single amplified genomes of... | place: Spain: Blaines Bay Microbial Observatory, Mediterranean Sea | collected 2016-01-19 | reverse complement strand
GGAAAGTACAAAGAAGGCACGCAGGCCAAGGCCACTTTCAATCAAAAGGGGGGGAGGTGTATTTTATCAATAAATGAATTAACTATACAATTGCAAACATACATACATGTACGAGAGAGAGAGAGGGACAATATCAATTGGAGAAAAAAGTATAGAGAGATATATATATCGTTTGTGTTTCGTTTAAATTTAGAAAGAACCATGAAATATATATATATATGTTTCGCCGCTTTATATATTGTAGCAGCTGTTTCCGCACAAGATTTTGGATATCATTTAAATGACGGTACAGAAGGTGCAGCTACAAAAACAAAAGTGACTGGGTTTGGATATCAACAATATTTAGATTCAAAAACAAAAGATCAATTAAAGCAAGGTGATCAAGCAAATGCACCTGCAGCATCCTATGCAAGAGATGGTGGTGCGTATGATAATTATTTGAAAGCTCAAAAGCAAAAAGAGCAGGCAAAATCTATGCGTTTCGCAGAAATTGCAAATGAAGCTATGTCACAACAACAAGCAACAGATGATGGTGAAGATAAACCAGCAGCTGCGGAGAAAAAAGCACCAAAAGCACCAAAAGCAGCTGAAACTGGTGGTGCAGCAACTGGTGCAGAAACTGGTGCAGAAACTGGCGGTGCTACCGGCGAAGTTGATCCAGTGGCACAAGCGGAAGAACATGTTGCAACAGCAGCAAAACATAAAGCAGTTGCAGCTACGAATGTTGCAGATCATCAAGAGAAAATTAAAGATGCATTTATTAAAATGCATGCTTCTGCAAAAGATGCACACGAAGTTGGTTCAGAAGCTGACGGTGTTGTTGGGCATATGCAAGCAACAAGTGACGCTGCTGCCGAAGCAAAACGTTTGCGCGCTGAATTAGGCGCAAAGACAAAGGCATTGGAGCAAGCGACAAATGCACATAAACAAGCTTTGAGAATATTAGCATTATTAAGAAAACAAAAGGAAGCACAAGGCAACTGGACGGAGTGTGAAGCAAAAGCAAAAGCGCATCATGAGGAATGTAAAAATTTAGTCAAGGAAGGCAAGAAGTGCCCGCCATTGCCACCATGTGGACAAAAGAAGGAAGTTGCAGAAGGCGTAAATGCAACGATTAAAGAAGCACCAGAAACACCGGAGCCAAAATTGTCTCCACGTAAAAAAATCTTAAAAGATTTAGGTGAACGCATGTTAAAAATGGCATTGCCGTTAGGTGAGCGTAGAACTGTTAGCCAACTTGAACAGAAATATTTATTAGCAAAGACGCAACGCGAGCAAATGCAAGGCAAAGTTGATAAGCTTGAGCAGGAATTGGAAGAGATTCGTAATCGTACCAATCCAGAAAATTCGGAAAGTGGTGCGAGTGGTGCAAGTGGTGCCGAAGGTGAAGATGAAGGTCCATCTGGAAAAATGTTAGCATACGTACGTAGTGAAATTAATGGTTTAGCAACAACTATGGGCAAGTTACAAACGAAAGTTATTACACTTGCAAATAAAAAAGTGAAAGGCTTTAATAAATTAAAACGCGAGAAGAAAAAGAAGGAAGATGAAGATGATACTCCTAAACCACCTGCAGCTGCTGGAAATGACCCAAATGCAGCTTCAAGTGGCCCTGCTGGCGAGGATGCGGCAAAAGATGCGAAAGAAGCCGATAAGCAATCACCATCAGGTTTACAATTCAAACCAGTAACAGTTGCCGATGTGCATAATCCAGGTCCATTAGCTGCAACTAAATCTGGGCAAGTTGTACCAGCAGTGGTTGATCAAGATCCATCCAAACATGAAAATGAATTCCAAAAAAAATTGAAAAAAGATTGCGGTTGCAAAGGTCAAGCACAAGCTGATAAGGAGAAGAAAGAGGCAGATAAACCATGCGATTGCCAAGGTGCCGATGCACCACAAAGTGATGGCGGCAGTGATGCAGAACAGCAAGATGGTGGCCATCAAGGTGACGGTCCATATACACTTGGTAAAAAAGTATACCCACATGAACCAATTGATCCAACTTCCCCAGGAAAACGCTCAGTAGCTGATCAAGTCTACGAAGCATTAGGCGGTGATAAAGTTATGCGCGCAGCAGCAGCAGGTGATGATTCTATCATGAAAGGCCAAGATCCAAAGAAATTAAGTACGACCGTCGGTTTCGGTGAAAGTGATGATGGTGCAAGTGGTGCAGCTGCAGCTGAAAAAGCTGATCAATTGGAAAAATCAAAAGAGCAAGTCAACGAAGAGGATGCAAGAGAAATGCGTTTCAAAGAAACACCAGCATTCAATGTAAATGTAGCGAAGACCAAGAAAGAAGAAGAAGGGGAGGAAGCAGTGGACCCAGCTGATCATAGTGGACTTGAAACATCTGAAGCAGAAACAGGAGGTGAAGAAGAAGAAAAACCTGTTACACATACTGATCATAAAGGTGCTAAACATAAATTCCATAACATGGGACCTTTGGAGGAACAAGTAGCTAGACATGAATTGCAAGCTGCTACACTTCATAATCGTGCGGAAGAAGCAAGATTAAAATGGATGGAGGCAAGGAAAGTATTGGAAGCGTTACAAAGGCAAGAGGAAGAAGCAGAAGAGCAAGAATCCCATGCAGCTACAGCAGTTGATGAAAAAGCTAAAGCAGAAAAAACAAACGAGGCAACGGAAGTAAATGATCTTGGTAAATTAAATGCTGCAAAGAAAGCACTTGCTATGAAACCAGAGGATGAAACGTTGAAAGCAATTGTAAAAAGATTGGGTGCTGCAATTGAAGCACGTAAAATGGTTGGCAAACGCGATGCAGAAGATAAACACGAAGAGCAAAAAGAGGAACAAAAAAAATTATCGGAATTGTATGGACGTAAAGATCAAGTAAAAAAGCAAGATGCGAAAGTTAAAGAATTAAAAGCAAGTTTTGCTGAGTTAAATAAATTGTCTGAACAAGCGGCACAAGATTCTGCTGAAATTCGTGCAAGGTTTAAGATCAAGCATACTATTGATGATTTAGCTGAAAAACAAGATGAACTCACAGGAGCAAAAATTGATAAGAAGGCGGCAGCAGCTGCTAAGAAGGAGAAAAAAGATGATTCACCATCATCCGTACAAAAAGAATTGATGAAGGTTGGTACCACATTTAGTGATGCAGTTGCACATCGTGTCGGTGGCGCTGCAGGTATCCCAACACCAATGAAAGCACCTCAATTGGTTTCCAAAGAGCAAATGGGTGCTGCAGTAGGTGCAGCAGTAGGTGCACAACGTGGTGCACAAGTTGGTGCTATGAAAGGTTCAGGTGAAGCAGCATTAGTAATGTCCAGAGCTGGGGAATCTTTATTAGAAGTTCAAAGTAAAGTAGGTAATTTTGCAGATGATATGGCAAATAAAGCATTAGAAGTAGCAAGAAATGAACAAGACGCCGCACATCGTGCATTCGAAGGCATGCCGTCAGACAATGCAAGATTAAGTTCTCAATCACGTGCTGCTTTGGAAGATGCTGAAGCAGATGCTGAAAGTGTACCTGCAACGTCATTGATTGATTCAAGTATGAAAGTAAATGCAAATCAAGAAAATTTACTACAAACTTCGATGTCATCCGCACAAGCAGCAAATGCGGCTATGAAACGAGCTCAATTATTAAGATCGCATGCAAATCGAATGTGGTCACGCACACCAACTGCACAGGCTTCACCAAACACTATTAGAAGAAACGACAATGCCCAAGTTTTATTTCAAAATTTACCACCTGTTAATAAAGTTGCAGACCCATTATTTATGGAAACAGCATCTTGGTTAAAATCACAAAAATTACCTGAAGGTATACAAGTGCCACAGATGCAACAACAACAAATACCACAATTACAACAACCATCAGGAACCAACTCATTAAGAGGAATGGCCCAACCAATAGTAAATAGTCAAACCACCCAAATTTTAACATCCGTTGAAGGGTTAAAGGAAAGTATGCATTCTTTAAATGCACCATTACCAGATTTAAATGAATAATCAATTTTATATTTGGACAAAAGAGAGTTAAAAAGAAGAAATTTTTATTTTGAAATTTTTTTTTATGATTATGCAGGTTGCATTATTGAATTTTAAAAAAAATAAAAAAAAAAAATAAAAATTTTATTTGAAAAATCTTGAAAAATGAAAAACAGTAATATAAAAAAGAAAAAAATTACTCGTACACTCTTTTATCCCCCAGTACCCCCCCGGTGGTCACAAATAATGTTTTATAATCTTTCACATGTAATCCTGGTAATATATTTTTGATATCACTCTTCTCTGCTTTTTTTCTTCTCTTTCTTTTTAATTTTCTTTTTCTGTCTTTGTTCTCGTTTCCTTTCTATGTCATACGATATCATATTTTATATGAAAATTACTATATAGGCATCCATTCATAGTATAATACTGTACTTAAAACGACAGCCTTTTTTCTTTCTTTTTCCCCTCTGCTTTTTGCTTTCTGGCTTTCCAGGCTTTCCAACTTTCTGGCTTTCCTGGCTTTCCAGCTTTCCAGCTTTCTGGCTCCAGCTTTCCAGGCTTTTCGAAAATATTAGCATAGAAATAGCATTATAATAGAGTTAAAATATGCCGATTATTGATATTATTAACATACAAATATCCGATTTTATTTTGTAAAATGGCATATCGATAAAGTTGTTATTTCTTTTAAAAAATGAAATCACAAAATCCTTTTTTGAAATTCATTTTTTGATAAAATTTGGGTCCGCTTGATTTCGGTCCGCCTCGTCCGCATTTAAATTCTACCTAAGGCAGGCTTTCCAGTAGAAACCATAAAATATGATATGTATGTAACTCCTCCTATAATGTACTTTCCTGCTGTCCCAGCTGTGGTGATTAATAAATATTTTTAATTTATGGGCCGTATTAATATGCAAGCTGGCAAGCCTGGCAAGGATGAGGTGGCAAAAGTGAGTTGATATATGAGCCATGGTGCTATCTGCAAGCTAAATATTAATATAATAATAGCAACTGCAATATAATAATACTACCTGCATATCTCGAGTTGGTCGTTTTATTACCGTAAGCATTTTTTAAAGTGGAGAAATAGTAGTTCGAGTATTATATATAATAATAATACCAGCAGCAGTGCTGACAGAGATTAAAAAAAATAGAAGAGGAGTTTTTAACAATAAAAAGTATATATAATTAACTCAATTTTAACCAGTTCACAGGCATATTAATGTTTACTAAAAAAAAAGTTGTACCATTGCGAGATGTAGTAGCGGTATGGAAGTTTGATGGAATGGTTGGCGGTGTAACTATATTATCAAATACACATGGGGAAATATCATTTACTATACCAATGAATCGTGATCGAGTATTTGCAGTATTGGAATTTTTATTAAAAATGCATAAAACAGAGAATGGTAGTAATGGTAATAATAATAATATTGCCAATGTAAATAATAATGACAAGGTTATGAGTACTACTGTGAATAATAATAATAATACAATGATGAGCAATAGTAGTACGAGTATTGGTGAAAATGAAAGAATGAATATGAATCCAAATTTATTAGGTATGAATATGTTAAGTAGTAGTAGTACAAGTGGCAGTGGTGATGGCAGTCGTGGAAGTTTAGGTAGTAATAGTATGCATAATAGTGGTGGTAGCAATAGTACAACTGTTGTTAGTAGTGGTGACGATGGTAATAATACCAGTTTCCTTGGTACAACACCACCACCAAATGTGATCAATACAATGTCTGGACTTGGAGAAATGGAATTCAATATAAATAATAAATCATCTTCTTTATCTTTGTCACAAAACAATGGCAATAATGATAATAATATATCGTCAGTTGATAATGAACAACATGCCCAATGGTTGTGAATGCAAAATCATAACTTTTACGTAAAATTATACACGATTGTATGATACTGTATGATATGTAGGGATGAATAAAAAAATGAGGCGAGATTAGATTTAAAGAAAACTTTGTGTGGTGTGCGTGTGTACAACACATTGTTTTAAAAAGATAAAAATATTTCTTTATACTATATATGACCTTTTTATATGTTAAAATTATTTTTTAGTTAAACCAATCATCTGCACCACCTACATAATTGATAATATTTTTATAATTTGGATTTTGTTGTAATGTTAATTGTGCAGCCATGTTACTCCTCACACCCGCTTTGCAAGTAAAAATAATAGGATCATCATAATTTGGTTTATCAATACCATATTCATCTAAAAATTCATCACCATCTAACCTATCCAATAATATATTTTCATTGCCATCTTCATCCGTTACATAATGCATTAATGGTATATTAATAGCTTTGTGATGAACAGGTCCTGTTTGTGCAATTTCCATTTTCTCTCTTACATCAATTATAATACAATTGCCTTTGATAAATTGCTTTAATTCATTTTTATCGCAAGATTTAATAGTACTTAAAAATCGTTTATATATATTTTTATTAGAATGACAACATTTTGTTGATGTTCGTCTTAATAAATTGGAAAACATGGATGTTGATTGTGTGATAATATGACGTTTTGGTGTACATGTATATATATATTATTTTTGTAGAATAATTGTATAAAATATTATCTATACTATACCAGGTACTTTTTTTTATTCTTATTTTTTCTAGATATAGTATGTGGGGGGTGTGTATATTATTTGGTTGTTTTCTTTTCTCCTTTGTTGAAATATATATAATAGATAGTATAGATGCAGTATCGGTGTTATACAAGAAACAATCACAACAAAAGGAATATATATATATACATATATATTGATGATGATGATTGCATAAAAATAAAGAGAGAGAGAGAGAGAGAGGAAGTGATAATGGAACAAGAAAAACAAAATATAAAAAACAATATGAAAAATACAATTTCATCATTAAATAATAAATATTATACATCACATTGGAATGAAATTTATAAATCTAATAATAACAATAATAATAATAATGACAACAAAATAGAATGGCATATTACGTATGATAAATGTAAACAAGCAATAGATCCATATATCAGAGCTGTGTCTGAACATGTAAATGAAAAAGAAAATCTACTTGTTGTAGATATTGGATGCGGTAACTCTGATATAGGTGTAAATATATTAAATGATTATAATCTTTCAAAATTATTATTAACAGATTTTTCTTTTGAAATAATTAATGAAATTACTCAAACATATAAAAATGATTCACGTATTGAAGCTATAGAAGCAGATTGTCGCAATATGGAATTTGTAAATAATAATGCTGCATATATACTTCTGGATAAAGGGACGTTTGATGCATTAGTTGGGGAAAATGATAAATATGCCATGCTTAAAGAATGTAAACGAATGCTTCATCCAAAAGGTTTCTTCATTAGCATATCTTTTCCATCTGTTCAACGAATTAAATTTTTTGAAAAATATTGTCCTGAATTAGGATTAGCATGTCGATTAAAAATTATTGCAGATGGTGATCCTGCGGATGGATATCAATCTGTATTTGTATTTATATTAGGTGTTCAAAATGAAAACTGTACTACTACTAGTAGTAGTACAATGAATTATAAATTTAATTATAAACCGATGATTAATGATCCTGTAGATGAATTAACTACATTATGTTTAGATCGTATTGAATATAGTGGATCGTTATATACAAATAAAGCCGAGGAAGATGCGAAAGAAGATGGTAAATTGATGCAAAATTTATTTGATGATTCAGAAGAAGATGATATATAATTTTGAAAGTTGACAGAAGAAAGAAATTGGGGAAGGATTCAATGATGTAGCGCAACTGACGAGTGTATAAAAAAAAATGATATTTTTTTATTTTTTTTTTTATATATAAATATATTTTTTATCTTTTATAATACGAGCTCATATATAATAAAAAAAAATATGAACATAATATATCATACACCGCGCGATAAAAAATAAAATATATATATATATAATGTATATATATATATATAATAAAAAATTCTCTTATTTATATAATTTAAAAATAATATATATATATATATATATGATATATAATGTGTAAATATGTTAAAGTCAACAATTTTCTCCTAAAACACGCACACTCTTTATATAATAAAAACATATTTCTTTCTCTCCTCTCATAAATCAAACACTTTTAGAAAAAGATGTAAATTTCCCACCATCTAGATCAAATTCGTATTCAACTCCATCAATAACAACAGTTTCACCTATGCTCTTTTTCGTCTCACCGTCGTAAATTTCACCCATTGCATCTTCATCGATATAATATAATTTGTTCTTAAATGTATATTTGACGAACTTTTCGAAATCAATTTTTGTACCCCATGCATTAGTTTCTACTTCCCATGCTTTCTCTGCTTTTAATTTTGATTGCCGGGTAGGCTCCGGGGATGGTACAGGTATAATTTTTGTGTTATCAATGGATTTGATCTTTGCCCAAAGTATATAAATTGCAATTAACGACCCTATGAGACTTCCAGCGAAAAATATTACATCTAAACAAATTAGTAACATTCCTATGCTCTCCACTTCGTCTTCTTTTGCAGATAATAAGATGACTGTGCTCAAAAATTTGAGACCCGTAATTACGAATGATAATTGTGCCAACCAGAACACAATTCGGTTTTTGTGTGGCTGATAATAATTTAATGTACAGCAAGCTATCATACATATCATAATCGCAACCGAACTTTGCATTGTAGGTCTACTTTGCAAATAAATAATCACACCTGTAAGCAATGTCTTGCGTATAATCTCATGAACTTCCCAAAACTCTGCGTTTTTCATAAACGAACCATATAAAAAACCAATTCGGGATTGTATTTTTGGCGTATATAGCTCTCTCCGGTGTTTTCGGATGTATAAAGATATACTAAGTGGAAATCCAATAGTGAATAAACCACCAATTAAAATCACGTAGAATAAAAATGAATTGTACGAACCTACCCAACATTCGATTGAATAATCTGCTTTTAAAAACGATTTAGAATGTATTGGGTGGCAATTAAAGTATTGAAATACCATTCTTGTGACTGGGGTATGTACTAGGAGCAAAATTTGAACTGTCGTGTTTAATGCATGTGAAAATTTGGATTGAAAATTCCACCATTTCATTAATTTCTCTTGGTCTAGAGTCTTCACTTGATTGAAAAATTCTTGCTTGTTAAACGTTTTTGTAGTGGTATTGCCACCAAAGTTCTTCACTAATTCATTGTACTCTTCTGGGTCAACTTTGCCTGAATGATCTTCGTCTACCATTAAAAACATTTCTTGGGCTATGTCATTTAACTTTTTCTTTGGTGGATGTAGATATTGAAATATACCAATTAACATACCAACGATAGGTAAAGCCGACATTGCAGCAAATCGTACCATAAACGTTGCGCCGGCACAGGTTGCGCCTGTCATGCTTAAAAAATCAACGTTTATAAAATCAAACGTTGTTAAGAAACCAACGAAATTACTTGGTAGCGGTATAGCCAATACACTTGGCAATGCGGAATTGATCTGCATAAAATCAATATTAACTTTTAATACCGCTACGATCTCTTTCCATGCTGCCAAATATTTTCGATTTTTTTTCATTTTTTTACGAATCCAATAAATTATTAAGAATAAAAGCATCAAACTAAAGAATATGGCAACCGAGAAGATAACAATCGATGAGCTAGAGCATTCCATACATTGCACAAACTGTTTCCCATACCCTTTTGCACATAATTCGCAAATTACACCTGCGGTGCCTTCTATACACCCATCTGAACTGCATAATTTTTGATTAACACATTTTACAAACGTTTGATCAATATTTACATCCCAGGTCGATGGTGTTTCCCAATATCCATTTTTTGCTGTCATCCATTCTCTAACGTTGTACGTATTGTTTGGTCTTTTGCATGTAGCACCAACAGGACAGTTTAAACATTCAATTAATTTGGTTTCATCATAGGATGGGTACGTATCATCTTTGCAATAACAACTAGACGATGAAATTTGACCTACTTTGCCAAGTGTGCTGGTATCGGTTTTGCAACGTGTACATTTTTCCGCGGCTGTATATCCTGTTTGATCTCCATATGTGTCTACGGGGCATGGCATGCAATTGGATTTACCTCTGCCATCTTGATATCGACCTTTTGGGCATGGTAAACATTCTTTTTGGACAGGTTTATCAGTGTATTGACCTAAGTCGCAGTTGGAACACTCCGATTTTTGTGCCAAGGCGTATGTGCCTGCAACACATTGTGTTTGTTGTATGGCTTTCGCTGGGCATGCATGGCCAGAATCACATTTTTGACATAAATTGGTTTCTTTATTATAAAATTGACCTGGGATGCACTCGCTACAACCACTTTTTTTGGTATTTGGTGCGCCAGATTTGCACTCTTCGCATGTAGGTAAACCGAAATCCAACGATACTTTTGCACCTGGACATAGCTTGCAAGATAATGATGTAGATGATCCTTCATTTGGATTAAATTTACCAGGTGCACAATCATTGCATGTTGTATTTGAATCTGCTCCTATTGCGGTTGAAAATTTACCAATACTACAATTGACACAAGTCGATATAGATATTGCACCTATTTTGTTGCTATATTTTCCAGCTTCACACGAGTCGCAACCGGATGAAATTTTATAGTATGAACCACCGTTTGGATGATCCTTATCTTGTTTTGTAAATTTTCCAGGTGGACAATCTTGGCATGAAGATCCTGATTCGGAATACTTTCCAGATGCACATGCTACGCAACTATTTGAATTTGCATCAAATTGTAGCCCGGATTCACATTTTGTGCAGTCGTTTTTGCCTGAATTTGGTGCGCCGGAAATACCAAGTTCTGCGCAAGTTTTACACTCACCGGATTTAAAATCTTTTGCCACTTTAGCAGCAGGGCATTCTTCGCAAGAGGAACTTTGGTTTGTATCGGCATATTTTCCAGGTGAACAATCATAGCAACGAAAATTTCCTGTTCCGGTAGCACTGGTTCCTGTTTTGCATTCTGTTTTTTTACCATTAAGACATGCATTTCCTTCTTCACACAAATATGCATTAGTGCAACCAATTTGATTTGTCATATTTGAACAATTTTGGACGTAGAATCCTGTCGAAACTACATTGCACAATTTTGATCCAGTGTCTGTTTGGTAGTAGCCGGCTTGGCAACGTTGGCATTTTATTTGCGATAGATCATTACTACGTGATGTTCCTGGTAAGCAATTTTTGCACGAGGATTTACCAATATTATTTAATGCACCATTTGTTGATTTTCCATTTTCACATTGTTGACATACATAATTTTCATTTGCGTAAGCTTCGTTATCACATGATTTAAATGCAACGAATGCTGATGGATTGGATGCAATATGAACAACATTTTGATTGGAGGTGGATATTGCTGGTATTGTTTGTGCACCGGAAGTTGCAGATCCCCA
>JACLAC010009060.1_pt1 | contig 11406 bp, 7 predicted proteins | sample 8027881 | NCBI WGS metagenome assembly JACLAC01 (sample SAMN15725517, study PRJNA655200) | protist metagenome | isolation source: fluorescence activated cell sorting (FACS) single amplified genomes of... | place: Spain: Blaines Bay Microbial Observatory, Mediterranean Sea | collected 2016-01-19 | reverse complement strand
TACCTACACTACTTCCACCACGGTTCCCTTCTCCCATATTTGTATTATTTGAAAATGTTTGATGTTTTTTTGCAAGAACATGCAATATTGGTTCTTGACCACCTGTGCTTTCTCCTACATAACCTCTACCACCCCCATGAAATTCACCTAATGTTTCTCCAGGTTTACAAACATCACGAACTCGCCATGCAAATGCCAAGTCGGAATACGCTCGTGACTTTCGATTGAATGGTATCAAATGTGAGTGCATTGCAGCAGAAAAATTTTGAACGGCCATTCTCTTTCTCTCTGTATCAGTAATGTCAATATTTGCATCAACATTTGCTAGATCTTCCAACTTTGATCGAATCATTAGTACCGCCTTTTTATGTTGAGATCGCCATGTTGTCCCATATCCACCTTCGATGTTTACATGCAATTTGATCAGCATGGCTAAAACGTGAGGATGTGAGCATAAGCTACTGATATTTAATATAGATTGGACTGGTTTTGTACTTGCAATCATACCCCGCATCGCTTTGACTTTAAATGTTAAGATGGTCATCAAACAGAGTAGTGTTGCAAGTGGTTTTTGTACAGATAACCACAGACGTCGATTTCTTGGTTCAGAATTAACTGTCAAACATGTTAACACTTTAGCATGATTTAAAATTCCCTTTAGTCTCGGTAATATCAAGCCTGGAACAAATTCAGGACAATCTTTACTCAAATGCCTTCGAAGTATAGCATACTGCATAAAATACAATATATAAAAGAAGATAACGATTTGTGTGGTTAACAACAAAAACACAGAAACAATAAAAAGATGGTAGTAATATAAAGGATTACGTTTTGAGTTGAATTTTGCAATAAAATACGAGTAAATTCCATTACTGAGTCTGCTATACCAATTATGTTTTCATCTTTATCTGCTGCAACAGCGGCTAACGAAGCTGATATTTTTCGAACCAGAGAATGGTCTACAATAGCTGATATCATGACATTGACAGCTTGAGAGTAAACTTTTGTGAGACGATCAATTGGTATCTCATTATGATCATTGTGAGATTTCCCATCCACATTACATTTCCCTTCCTCTTGAAAGTAAGCAGCTGGAGTTGCTACTGAAAGCATGGACTTTGAAGCTAGATCTCTAACAGACGAAGGCATATCACAATCAGAAGTAACATTTGCAAGACTTTGTATAATTATTGAGACTGGTGGTTCTTGTAACATGGAATCATGAGAACGGTTGACAGTCGCAAGTGAAAGTAATTCTAAGGAAGGAAGAGGTGAATTGGACGCAGCAAGAAGTAATGCCAAGAGTCTTGCTCTAGTTTTTGTTGTACCTGTGCTAAAAGAATTTTCAAACTCCTCGTATTGCTTCTCAAGAAGGGAGAGTAATTGATCAGTCCTCGTTGTATCTGTTTTACCTTCACTTGAAACATCTGTAATAAATTCATATACATATGTTGAATCAGATATGATCTCAGAAATGTTCATTCCTACTATTATTTAAATCTAAGCTGTAGCCCTTTCTTTTAAAAGAAGATCAGAGAGTAGAGCAGAGGGTTCGAATACTATTATAATTAGGAACTGTGTATTATAGTTATATCATACAGGTTCCTAATCTACAGTAGCTATCTTATTTAATCTGATTTAGATTATTGTGATGTAACTTGATACCATTCAAACATTAACGGCGCCCCTAGGGTAGGGTTGGGTTTTAATATTAAAATATAGTTTTAATAAAAGATAATGGCCTGGTTTAATATTTTAAATTAAGTCTATAAGTCTATAAATATATCAATAATTAGTACAGGATTAAGTACTATAAAAAAACATTTTTGAATATGTCCCCCCTATTTATAGCCAATGAAATGTAAACTTCGAAATACTCCCCAATATTATGATCACTATCGCTGGAACTAATACTATAATACTTTAAAATTAAAATACCCCCGAAAAGAGTAGGAACTGTTGAAAACTTATAAAACTAACATACTACTTCGAACTAATACAGCGCAGTATTTAATACTATAATTTCAGTTCTTACATGAAGGATGAAGACAAGTGAGGTGAGATATAATTAAAAAAAAAAAAAATATTGAAAAACAACGGTTCATTAAAATAATAATACTAGTACTGGAATAGGGTTGGAAGAAATTTTTATAAAATTGAATAACAAAAGGCCGAATTTTTTGCGCCCTTGCCAGGCTTGGGATTTTTCAAATTTTCAAATTTTCAAATTGTTTTCTGAAGGTTGAAGGTTTCGATACAGAACAAAAGAAGGTTTAGTATAAAATTAGAAGTGAAGGTTATAAAACGTAAATTAAAATAAATAAATAAATATTTGCCGGATTGGCTGTTTGGCACAGATTAATCTCGATTATGAACATTAACATTAACATGTTAATGTTATCATATATCTAATAAATGTTCATGTTCGAGTATTTTAAAAATGAATGTATGCTGTCCTATGCTGAATTAGAATGTATGAATCTTGGTGGGAATGTGTGTCATATTACCATATTAATATGGCAGTTTAAAAATTATTAAAAAACAATGGAGATAACAATGGAGATTCCAGACATGCTTCCCATAGCGTCCCTTCACGGAGATAAGTATTGCGAGAATACCGATAGTCTCAATGCTTCTTCGTCACCACCATCATCACCATCTACTGCCAAACCGATAACACACATTAATGATGCAACCTTTAAAAAGTTGTCCATTCTTCATCAAGCCAACGCAACAGTTATCAAAGACCACACTGAAACAATAACTGTAGCAGAAGGTCTTACACGTGAACTACAAAAAGCTTTGCCGTTTCAAGGTATAACCATGAAGACTTTAGAGCAGGTAGAACAAATGGCAGAACAAGCCGAGCAAACCTTGGAAGGTACAATAGCACAAGTTAAAGAATCGAATAAACATGTATTAGAGCAAGAAATGTTAAACTTAAAGGCTTACCAAACATATAAACGTAATAGAGAAGAAGCTCAATCACAAATTACAGCAGCACAGAATAAAAGACAGAAAGTTGAGTCTGGTATAAAAGAATTGAGCAATATCATGCTTTTTACAATGGGTGATGCGGATGAAGAAGATGACCGCTGGTTGGAGACAGCATTACAAACAACGGAGGGTTGTAAACAATTATTGGACCGCCAAATTGCTTCTATGCAAGAAATCAAAAAAGAGAAAAAGATTGCCATGGAAGAAACAGAGCGTCTTTCAGAAGAGATCGAACCCCTTCAAACCGCTGTCAAAGATTTGCGTGAAATAGCAAACAATGGAGGTAGTGGTGAGCTAGGATCAAACGAGGAAATGAATGCTATGTCCGAATTGAAAGAAACTTGTGATTGGTATGAAAATGTCAATCGTTTAATATGTGGTATATCAGGGACTTCAGTAATCCATCGACCGGATGCATTTCATAACCACTCACTGCGAATTCGCGTTGACAGCACTTTGCTTGACGATAATCAACCAACAGCTAGTGCTACGCTCGAAGTTTGCTTTGAACCAAATACTACAAATGTAGTGTCTGCAAAGGTAAGAGTTGAATTTTAATTGATTTTTAATTTGATTTATTTTACTTATTTCTTCTTTTTTTTTTTTTAAATCTCGTCTCCTTGATCTTCATTAACTGTAGCTTGTACCCTCTGTTGCACCATTGTCTGATGTTGTTGCATCGTGTGCCACATTGGAAGATAATAGGTCCGCTCTTTTGCGTTTGATACGTGAATCAAGAGTTAGAATTGGTGGTTCAGCAAAACGTGATTTGGAAATTGCTGCTCTGAGAAAGAAATATGTAGTACAGTGGAATTATGGTGGAAAAACGAAAAACAGTGTCCCAGAAGCTGCTGCCTGGTTGTATGTAAGAGTAACAATTCCTGGTGTTGGTATTGTTGTTGAAATGCGCGCACCACCCGACTATCCTCAAATATACACAGAAGTTAAATGTACACAAGTTGTAGGTGTTATGGGATGGACAAATAAACAATTGAATACTTTAAAATCAGTTGCATGTAATTCAGGAATGGTAACAACAGTAACTGCGATGGTACAAAACATTGAAGAAGCAATCAAATCAACTACTGTACCTGTTGATGTATCGTGTGATGTGTCTCTTCTGAAAACCAATGAGGACAACTAATAGAAGACTGTCGCACACCAGAGAATAGTGGTTTAGAACACTCAATAAATCGTAAATGCAATTATAAATTTAACACTTTTTTTTATCCTACCTTCGGTACGAAATAATATTTCATCGCTAGTATCAATAAAATCAGAACAAACCAAAAACATCATCAATACTTTGCTGCTGCTGCTGCTGCTGCTGCTGTGGAAATTGTTGAAACTGTTGTTGCTGATTGAATTGATTAAACTGATTTGATTGATTTGATTGATTTGATTGATTGAATTGATTTGATTGATTAAATTGATTGAATTGATTGAATTGATTTGATTGATTTGATTGATTTGAGTTATGAAATTGATTGGATTGTTGTTGCATACCTCCAAAGTTTGGTTGAGCTCTTGATGTCGTTGATGCTACACCACGTACTGAGTTGAATCTCACATGTGATGCCATCATTGGCCTCTGCTGCTGTACATTTTGGTGTTGAGAATTCATATTGAATTGCTGTTGATTTCTCACACTGTTAAATTGTTGCATTGCAGCGGCTGTCGTGTTCATTGACATTGACTTCGAGGCAGTAGGCGGTACTATTGTCATTACCTGGGAAAAGGGTGGCCTTGTTTGTTGTTTATGCTGCTGCTGCTGCTGTTTAGGTTGCATCATTTGTGAAAATGCGTTTGTGACATCCATAGTTGGTGAGTTAGTATTGGGGTTATTAACAGACCGTTGCGGTGCGGAAGAAAAAGCATTCATGACATCATTAAATGGGTCACTTCTTGGTGTTATTCCGGAACCATATCTTCCACGATGTGGTTGTGATCGATGCTGCCTGTTGTTGTTATTAGCTGTACCATTAACCGAATTCTTTGTATTTATACCAGTTGTATTTGCAGCAGTTGTATTTGTAGTAGTTGTTGTTGATATGGAAAAATCAGCAGCCCAATCATCCGATGCCCATTCTGTAGCATCAGTGGTTGTTGATTTGCTACTTGTACCAAATACATCGTCATCCACTCCTAAACTGGTCCAATCCTCATTTACCCAGCCACCCTCTTGATTTATATCTTCTTCTCCTGAAGCACTATCTTCTTTTTTCTTCTTTTTTTTCTTCTTTTTTTTCTCTTTCTTCTCTTTCTTTGATTTTTTCTCCTTTTTCGACTTCTTTTTACCAACTCCACTGCTACTACTACTGTTACCACCAACTGGTTCATACATACCCGTTTTTTTAGATAATTCAACTTCGGGAGGTTCTTGAAAATTTCCCAATTGACATATTTGACTTAGTAATTGTCCCACCGTCATTCTATGATCTGGATCGGCAACTAACAATTTAGATATTAATTCATTTATATCCTTTTGTTTTGAAGAGCTCGTTTCCGGAAATTTATAATCAACATTCATAACTTGTAACTTGGTACCATTTTCAAATGGTGTGTGAAAATACATTAAATGAAACATCATACATCCTAGTGCCCATGCATCCACCCTTTGATCAACACGGTAAGAAAGTAAAAAATCACATTGTTCGGGTGCACGATATTCAACTGTCGTATTGCTTTCAATATCATCCATAGCCTCTCTTCTTTGTTTCGATTTACACATACCCCAATTTTCAAACTTTGAGGTTGCACTACCAAAATCACACAATTGATATCGATTACTGTATTCATCGAAAAGGACATTTTCTACTTTAATATCCCGATGTGCTAAAGATACAGTATCTAAATGCATTTGTAATACACCACGGCAAGTATCACGCATAATTTGTAGTACAATTGGTCGTGCAATACCACTTGCACCACGTCTTTTTGCCGCTCTCATAATATCCAATACATTTTCAGGACAAAAACTCATAACCAAAAAATAATAGTACAACCTTCTGCGACGATCCACTTTTCTTTCAGCTGCCCGTAAATTGACAATATTTTCTGCTTTTGCAAATCTACGCAATACTGCGACCTCACGATCCGCAGCCTCAAGTACAACATTGTCCTGATCGACTGATACTACCACTCTTTTCATAGCATATCTTTTACCTCCTCTTTCCTCTACAAGAAATACAACTGCTTTTCCACCCTCTGCAAGCAATTTAATTATTGTAAACTCATAGTTTTCAACAGATATTGTAGTACCAATTAAATCATTTGGTTCGCACATTTTTAATAAATGATTATTATGCCAAATGTTATAATTCTAATATCAATTCAAAAATGCTCCTCTCTTCTTCTATATTTTTCTCTTCTTCTTTTCTTTTTTTATAGCCGTGCCAAGTTTTGTTTTTTGATTTTGGATGTATTTTGTTAATGTGGGTATTTTTAGTTTTTAAAAACTGAACGAGAAAAGGAGAAAAGGCAAATCAAAATTGGCCAATATTCATCTTTTCATATTGCCAATATTGTCGTAGTACTTGGCACAGCACAGAACAATCCCTTGGTCACTCACACTCAAGGCCCGTGCTCGGTGCTCGGCCGCCGCGGCCCACACTTCTGACTCCACAAGGAACCTCTCGTATAGTTCCTATATATATATTAGACCTATTAATTTAGAGCATAAAACCGGCTGTTTCACCAAGGCCAAGTTTCTAATGTGTGTGTGAGGTTTAAGTGAGGTGTGCGGCCGTACGGCCTATCTTGGTATATTTTGTCGGTAGTATATTCTACGAGTATATATATATATAGAACAAGACGTCGCTCTGGTGAAAAAGTGAAAAACACGTCACTCTCATTATAGTTCCTATATATATATAGTAAATGAATGAATGGATACTCGCCCTATTTCTTCTATATATAGATTAATGTTACAAGAAGGAAGTATTTACAATCTGTAAAGGGGGACCCTTCCTATATCCACATCGAACTGTCCCTAATCTGTCGGTGTTTCAGTTCACACCCTTCGCCTTTGTAGGCCTTCCTATCCTAGAGGGAACTATCTAGGAACTACCTCGTAAATCGAAAAATCGAAATAAAGACTCCTCCTTCTCCTCCTATTCTCCTCTTATCACCATAAATACCAGTATCTATATCTAGGACTCTTTTGAACTATTTTCAATATCATAAATCACTCGACCACACACACACACACACGACATAAAATTTGACGATTCAAATAATATCTTGACAAGATCCACTTTAAAAAAGAAATACATAACAATGGAGGCAGCAGCTAATTTTTGGATCACACACGATCCCAATCCACACACTCGCAGTGCGATCGATTCTATGCGTAATGATGAAGCAGCATTGAACATTTTATTGGGATCACGTCTTGCATTTGGTACCGCTGGTTTACGTGGACCTATGGGGCCCGGAACATCAAGAATGAATGATTTAACAGTGATTCAAGCAACTCAAGGTTTGTGTTTACACTTAGAGAATACATTAGGTACTGAACAGGCACACTCAAGGGGTGTCATTATTGGTTATGATCATCGTGCGCTGTCATCCATGAGCTTGTCCTCTTCAACTTTTGCAAAATATGCTGCCAGAGTCCTTGAACAACGTGGTTTTAGAGTTGTATTACTAGATGGTATTGTTGCAACACCAATTGTCGCCTATGGTGTTCGTGCTAATAATCATGCAGCCGGTATTATGGTCACTGCATCACACAACCCAAAACAAGATAATGGCTACAAAGTATATTGGGGTAATGGTGCACAAATTGTACCACCACATGATAAGGGAATAGCAGATGGTATAAATAATGCTCTTGTACCCTGGCATAAATATGACCCTGAGAAAGCATCTGTATGGGAAGGGTCAAATTCACTATACAATGCATATTTTGAAGCAATAAAATCAAAATTATGTCGTAGATCTCAATTAAAGTTAGGGCCTCCTGGTACTTCTCATGTTGGTATTGTTTTTACTGCGATGCATGGTGTTGGTCATTCTTGGTGTGAGAGAGCATTTCAATCATTTGATTTACCACCGTATCATGGTGTTCAACAACAAATTCATCCCGATCCTACATTTCCAACTGTAGAATTTCCAAATCCAGAGGAGGGTGCTGGTGCGCTTCAACTATCGTTTGAAGAAGCTGCTCGCCATTCAAATGCAAAAGTTGTTCTTGCCAACGATCCAGATGCTGATCGCTTAGCAGTAGCAGAACTTCAACCCAATGGTGAATGGCGTGTATTCAAAGGAAATGAAATTGGAACTTTGTTAGCTAGTTGGGAATTAAAATGGCACAAAGAGAGCAATGGTGGTGCTGTAGATCCAAAAGCGATCATGTTAGCTAGTACAGTAAGCTCTAAAATGTTGGGCGCCATGGGTGCAAAAGAAGGTTTTCAGTTTGAAGATACACTTACTGGATTTAAATGGATGGGTACAAGAGCAAGTGTACTTGAGGAGGAAGACCAACGTTTACATAGATCACCAGAAGAATCATATAAAATGTTATTTGCTTATGAGGAAGCTATTGGTTTTTGCATTGGAAACATTGTACGCGATAAAGATGGTGTTAGCGCTGCTGCTGTTTTTGCAGAAATGTCACACCATTTGTACAAAAAACGTAAAGATGGTGGCAGTACAGTAGAGGATGAAAAGGAAACAGCTTCAAAGCGTACTAAATATGAATTGGGTCCAATCGCTGCTGAACTCTTACGTCTCAATGAAACATATGGGTTTTTCTGCCAGAGCAATGGCCACTTTTATTACAAAACATTGGATGTCGTTGATTCTATTTTTGCGCGTCTTCGAAACAATGGCGAATATTGGACAGAATGTGGTGGTGGTGAAAATAATAATGATGACCTAACTTTAAAAATAAAACATATTCGTGATTTGACAGGCGATGGCTTTGATAGTAGCCGCGAGGACAAAAAACCAACTCTTCCAACCAGTAGTGCTCACATGTTGACTTATACGTTCGAAACATTTAACGCAGTTGTAACGTTGAGAACATCAGGTACTGAACCTAAATTGAAATACTATGTTGAAGTAGTTGGTGAAACGCAAGAATTATCTGAGCAAAGAGCAAGTCAAGTTGCTGCGTCAGTTGTAAAATATATGTTGGAACCTAAAAAGAATGGATTAACTCGAAAACCACAATAATTGTTTCAATAATCAATTGAAAATTATGTGGGTAGAAGATTACATGAATACGTATATGTCTTGTAATAATAACGGAGGTTCTTTTTATTTATTTTTTTAATATTATGTTTGTGTTTACTTAAAATTTTTTTTGTGAACTCTTTGTTCATTTCTGTCAACAATTATTTTTCAATAATTTTCGACAATGACCATTAAACAATATTTAGTACAGTTATCAAGAAAGACGAAACACTCTTACTGGGCAGGATTAAATTCATCAATTTTCTTCATTAATTGATTTGCATAATTTGGAGAGTAATATTCAACAATTTCTGGTGGGTAACAATCTTGAATACCTTTAATGTGTTCTGCTAACTTGCCATCCGCATCCTCTGCTAATTGGCACACCAATGGCAAACCACCGCTTTGCACAAATGTTCGTCGCGCTTGTTGGTCGTGTGGAAGAGTTTTGGCAAATTGTTCCAAAATATATTTTTGGATTTCGATTGGAGCTTCTTTAAGAAGTGGTTCAAGTGCTGGAAGATGTGTACATTTCTTTAATATTGCTTTTAAGGCACGTTTTGATTTTGTTCGTAAATCTGCTGAATTGGCTTCGTGCATGTAATTGGCTAATAATACACGAAGTACTTCATTTTCTGCTAAGGCACGAGCGTGATCTGGTGAATGACGACCCACTTGTCCTAAAGCCCATGCAGATGCCGCTTTAATGTGATCTTCTGGTTCTGTAATTAATGCATCTTTTAATGGTGTTACACCCTTTGATACAACCACTGCAAGAGCCAAAGTTTCTGAAAAGGCAGCAACAAAACCAAGTGCCATAATACCGGGCAATCTTGAATGTCCCTTTGCTTCGCTGATATACTCAACAAGTGCAGATGCACCACCAGCGTTGACAATAAGTTTGGCAAGTTCTGGTGTATGTTTAGCAACTTCACGAATACACGTTGACGCATTCTTTTGTACGTAAGCATCCGTGTCCTTCAGGCAGTTGAGAATTTTTGGGAAAATTTCAGCCTCAACAACAACTTCAGCAAGATCTACAGAATGTTTTGCAACCTGCGCGAGACCCATACAGACTTGGCGCTTGAGTTTTGTATCTGGATGCGTGATGAGAGCAGCAAGGTAGGTAACAGCACTAGCATCAACAACAGCTTGTGCAAGTTCTGGTGAATGTTTTGCTATATCACTTAAAGCTGATGCAGCAATACGTTTTAATGAAATTTCTGGTTCTTGTACGCATAAGACTAATAAAGGAACTGCACCCGCATCCACAACTGCTTGAGCAAGTTCACCCGTGTGACCTGCAATGTAACCTAACGCCCACGCAGCGGCTTCTTTTACCGATGGATCAAACTCTTCCAAACATACAACTAGTGATTCAAGGGCACCGGAGTCAACAACCGCTTGTGCAAGTTCTGGTGAATGTTTTGCAACAGCACGAAGAACGAAAGCAGCCGCCTTTTTGTAAAAACGATTTTGCTCAGAAAGTGAGTATACAAGCTGTGGTAGGATTTCGTTACCAACTACTGCTTCTGCTAAGTCATCACTGTAATTTGCCAAACGACCTAAAGCAAGAGCCGAAGATTGTTGAATACTTGGTACGTTATCGAGTAACAATGGACGTAGTAATTGCATAACACCAGCATTTTGCATAATTTCAATGTTTTGTGCACGCGTTGCTAAGTCCGCAACGGATTGCACGAAAGCAACACGAGCTTTTTGATAAGTTTCAAAGACGCTAAGAACGGAGGATGCCATGCTTGAAAGCTGTTTATAGTTGTTATCCTGATTTTGAAACAAAAAAAGTGCTGAAAGTAACTGAATCCCAACAGTAAAAAAGATGAAAAAAAAAGAAAAAAAGACAAAAGATGAGAAAAGAGGATGGAAAAAATGTGTGAGTCTGGAGTACTCGAATGTTGACAGTCACCTTTCCCAAAAGGACACTGTCCTTCTCCTGTCATCTCTCTGAGTATAAAAGCTCACAGATGTGTGCTTTGTGTGTGTGGTGTGTGGTGTGGTACGTACTCGTCCTTTTCTTCAAATTCTATACTAGTCAAATAAAACAACCTATCTATAAATACAAATCATCTTCAAGCAGTTTTTTTCCAAGATAGTTCTGAAAGTTCAGTTGCGCGCGAAGACGCGAATTTTTCTTCCAGGTATTGAAAGGTAGGACTCGTAAAAGTCCTACCATAGCCATACTGGCATACCAGGCATACCAAGTACCAT
>JACLAC010006680.1_pt1 | contig 11409 bp, 5 predicted proteins | sample 8027881 | NCBI WGS metagenome assembly JACLAC01 (sample SAMN15725517, study PRJNA655200) | protist metagenome | isolation source: fluorescence activated cell sorting (FACS) single amplified genomes of... | place: Spain: Blaines Bay Microbial Observatory, Mediterranean Sea | collected 2016-01-19 | reverse complement strand
CCAGTTTCCCAACGTTATGATCGAGTATCGAACTCGCAAGGGATGGCGAGAGTTCACGAAGAAAAGCTGCTTCATCCAAAGTGTGACCAATGTCGTCATTTTGAATACTTTTTGTCTTTCCCAGGTCCACCGCCTGCTGCTTGTCCGCGTTTTTATCCTTCACGTACCCCACAATGAGCGACGCCAAGCCTCCCACGACGGCGGGTTTCAGCAAGCCGCCAAAAAGCATGGTGATAGCAACGTATATAGTTTCTACCAGGTTTGTCGGTGCGATGTCACCGTAGCCTACGGTGGAGGCGCACACAAGCACAAAGTACAGCGACCTCAGATAGCCCACTAATCCCGATCCACTGTCAGGGTCTATCAAACGGTTTTCGTTCGATGCATCTGCAGAAATCCACGTCGTCTCCGCCCATCCTTCAAACTTAGACAGCTCAGCAATAAAGTAAAACCCACAAGCGCACCAGTGGCAAGCTAATATCAACAAGTAATACAAGCGGACAAATCGTCGGATCGTGGTCGATAAGTAACCGCGGACGTGGACGAAAAAATTCTCAACCCAAGAAAAGTATTCGTATAGGTGGGACAACCGCACAATTTTGGTCAATCGAAAGATTGCTACGTAATTTATGCCATTGTAATCTCCCATGGCCAACGCAAAAAAATCCAGCGGGATGGCAGATATAAGATCAACAACAAAGGATCCCTCAGAGCGGTAATGTTCACTAATTTTGGCAGAGTCTTTTACTACTAGGCCGGTGTCTTGGTCCCAAATTTGAAACACATACAGGTTGAAAAACAAATCGATGACAAAGAATACATCCACAATTACGGTGAAAGGAGAGACCCCCTTCCATCTTTCGTCAAATATGAATGCGATGCCCAGCGGAACACTGAATGCGTTGTAGGCAATCCCGAGGAATGTGCACAGAAACCATACGTCCCGGAACTTGCTTTCTGGTTTGAACAGTGAATGCTCCTTCTTGTTTCCAATTTTCCATGCGGGCTGCGCCTTTGATGCACAGATATTGTGCCCTTGAAATTCACCCAATCCCTGCCCGACAATCTTATCCACGGCCTCCCGCTCCTTGGTGTCAAGCGTGTTCCAGACCTCCTCGAAGTACGTGTGCTCGTCGATGTAAAAAACAGCGCAGTAGGTCTTAGCCCTTACGCTGTAGCCCCAGCGAGGAAGTTCGTCGCTGTTTGCACCTTTACCCCCCAAACTTTCCGAGGCCATGGTCTCGTAGGCCTGGCCTTCTTCCACTTCTCGCCCCGAATCTTCGGCCCGACGAGTGGCATCGCTAGCATGGGAATCGCTTAAAAAGATGCTATGGCCGAAAAAATCACCTTTCACTAGCCGTCGAATGGGCAAGTCGTGTATGTATAAGTTTGCGACTCCCTTGTGCAGCAAAAAGCCGTAATCGCACACATTGTCTTCCGTACATATTTGGTCGTACGGAGTGTAAAATCGTTTCTGCAAGTGTGGGACTAGGGCGCGAATAAAGGCCGACGGCAAATTCTTCTTCTTTAACAAATTGATGGGGTCGTGGTACATCAGCTCCGTCTTGACATCGTCCGGCAAGGCCAGCAAATGTTTTGCAGAAATCGCGTTTTCCGTAGATGCCCAGGTGTACGTAAGGAACGCACGGATTTTGTTTCTAGTTTCCAGGGGAATGTCTCTAAACTCGAGGTACTTGTTCGCCCCGTCCAATTTTTTCTGAAATGCAAGGGCCCGGCTGTCTTGCTTCAAAACCAAAAGCGTCAAGTTTGCAACAGCGGCAGCCGTCAGCAGCATTCCAGCGTACAGCGACAAGGTAGTAACCCAAGTCGCAATAGGACTCTGCGGCACAATGTCGCCCAAACCGATAGTCACCATGGTAATAATTGCCCAGTACTGGGAACGGCAGTATCTGTTGAAGCCAGACGTCAGAAAACAGAGCGTTGCCAATCCTTTGCCATTTTCCTGGGTAAACGTGGTTGCCATGGTCGCCAGGCAGGGCGCGCTGCTGTTCTGCGCCGGGCTGGATGTGCCATTCGCGGGAGGAAAGCCCCCTGGGTCTTGAAGAACCACCCACAGCCCGTCCTTTTCCGGCCATGTAGGCTCATCGGGGTACGCCCGAGCCACGTACAGGGCGCAAAAATAGAAAAGGCAACCAAAGTAATGAGCAAACGTGTACATGCACATAAACAGGAAGACCATCCTTTCGTACGCGATGTCAAACGTTTGGTCATCGCCCAAGAAATCGGTGAAGTGGTACCGTTGAAGACGAATCATTCGAAACAAACGGTTCGATCGAAGAACTGCAAACAAGAAATCGCCCCGAGCGCCAAAGAGTGCAGCAAAAAGTTCAAACGGTACAGTTGCAAACATGTCTACCCAAAACGTACCGTTATGCTCATAGGAGAGCATTTTGTTATCGTCCCGACCCCTCTTTCGGCGAAGATATATGTCTATGGCGCACAAAGAGTCCACGACGTAATCCATCACGTGCAGCCCGGTGTTACGGCCGTTCAGAATGTTGTAGTTCAGGTAACATATTTGAACTGGCGTTACAAAAACGTTATAAAGCAGGCATACCAATTGGAGAATCATCCACAACAGGGCCTGCCGTTTCGTATAGCCTTTGTGCCTTAGAGCCAAGGACTCCGCTCTATTCATGTTGTAAATGTCTACGTCCACTATTTGCCTATCAACGTGAACAAGAGAGTCTGCCCTGAAAAGTTCCCGCGCAGTTGCATCCGCGGAGGGACCCCCTTCGCCAGACATTTCCAATTCAAAAACAGCCTTGGGGACGGTACCATCCCCCTCTTTCTCGCCACGGTGGCTTACCTCGAGGCAAACCTCTTCGGTTTCGACAGACTCAGACTCCATCGCAACCGCCGCTGTGCTGTTGTTCACCCTGGCAATTTTATCTTGAGAGAAAAACTGTCCAGCTGGTTCTTCAACGCTCGTCATCAATCACCAACGCTTCAATCGCCCAAATGGCGTTTACTATACTTTAATGCATACAACGTCGTACTAAATTAAATAAAACCGAACGAACATCATCCGTAATATATCATCGTCATATTTTATCACATTTAAAGTAATAAACAAAAACAACTGGAATAGAAACACAGTTGTTTCATGTGATAAGCTGCTTGAAGAAAGAAGATGGTGGTGGTGGAGAAAAAAATTCAAGATCAATAATAGAGTTAATGAGAGAATATAAAATTATATAGGAATATTATTTTAAGTATAGCATAGCGTAGACTAGACACCACTTTATTTAGGGCTAGGACTAACTATAAGCCCTAATCGAATCTATTATATCTTTCATAGTATATATAGTTAAAATTTGCTTCTTCCCTTGAATGCTTTTTCTTCTTCTTACTACCACCTGTAATATATTAAGTTCAAAGAAGATTTAAATATTTTTTTCTTCGTTTTTCACATGCATGCATCTTTGTCGTCTGAGAGGAAGAAGAACATTAAAATTATTAGAAACGAAGAAGATTCCAGCACCGATCAAACAGTATTATTAAACGGTATTTGAAAAAATCAACAAAAAATAATAAACAAAAGACGACAATTATACAACACTGAGAACAAGAAACATGTCAGCAGCCAGTGAGCCAAAAATCGAAGAGTCTCTTGAAGGGGCAGACTCCCCAGAACAGACGAGCGCGGGAGAGCTTGAAAGCAAGTCCGACCCGGACACGGAAAAGAAAAATCTAATTTCGGAGACTATGGTTCAACCGCTTGAGATTGAAGTCTCGAGCAATGAAAAGGACGCGAAGAAGACCAAGGCTGGCCTGTGCGAGAGCGGTGCCCTACTTCAGTGGGCGGGCGTGTGCTTGTGGGCCTCCTTCGGCGTCACGTTGCGAATCTTCATGGGCTTCATACCTGCCGAGCAGGGCTCGTTCATTGCCATGTTCGGAAAGAGTTTTCTGCTGCAGAATATTCTCGGTTCATTCATTCTGGGAGCCCTTTCGTCGCTGACGAAAAACATGTCAAAGACTACCAAGTTTCACCTGTCGCCCGCCGTTACTACCGGTTTCTGTGGGAGCCTGACCACCTGGTCGAGTTGGCAACAATCGATCGCGGTGAAGTTTGTCTCCAACAAAGTCGCCGACGGCCTTTTGAACTACTCCCTGGGCCACGCGTTGTTCTACATCGCATTTCGGGGGGGAATACACATGGCTGAGACCATCTCCGCGTGCAGACCGGCCGAAGGCAAGAAGGACGGCGCGCCCGTTAAAGGCAGTATGCTGGAAAAGTTCACGTTCGGGCTCTTTCTGAGCGTGTACGTCTTGCTGGTGGTACTGATTGCCGTTGCGGGCCAAGAATACCGTCACATGTACTTTGGGGCCTTTTTTGGTGGCGCCGGTGCTATGCTCCGTTACGTTCTGGGAAAGTTCAACAAAGCTGGACAGATTCCTTTGTTTACGCTGTTAGCCAACGTCCTCGGGTCCATTTTTGTTGCCGCGGTCACGCGTTCCCTCTACCACGCCAGTGTCGCCGGGAACGCCTTCGTCCCAGGCCAAGGAAACTGGGCAGTCGATATCGGGGTTGGGGGTATCCTCGGCTTTGGGGGTGCGTTGACGACCGTATCTTCCTACATTGGTGAGATCCACAAGCTACCACGTGGTCAAATGTATTTGTACGCCATTTTGAGTTTCTTCTCCACGCAGCTCTTCATGGTCATCATCAACTCTTTGTAAATTTTTACTTGGAGTTGGGTGTATCCTCGGCTTTGGGGGTTCGGTTCGTTGACGACCGTATCTTCCTACATTGGTGAGATCCACAAGCTACCACATGGTCAAATGTATTTGTACGCCATCTTGAGTTTCTTCTCCACGCAGCTCGTCATGGCCAATCATCAAGTCTTTGTAAATATTTTAAATATACATTATATATTTTAATAAATAGGTCTCTTACACATATCATATTTTAAGTTTTTTATTAAAATAAAAAAAAAAAGTTGTTTTGTTGTTGCCCCTTTGTTGTGTACTGTGTCTTGTATTTTGAAGTCACTTTTTTTTGTATCTATTTTTCTTCTTTTGACATAAGTTAATTTAGATGGTATGTGATATGATGATATAAATATTCTTCATTTCGGCGGCAATAATACTCTTTTTTAGTGGCAGAGAAAGGAATGAATAGCGCAAAGCGGGAGACGGGAGGAGGCGAACAACAAGAAGAAAGCCGTTAGTATAAGTTTAGGTAATTTAAAAAATTTATATGAGGGAATATATTAATATATATTATATACTTTATATAAATTATCCTATACGTAGAAAGAAAGTTAGCATAAACTTACATTTGTGTGTACGGAATGAAATGGTTGGTGCGAATATTTAAATTGCGAAGAATCGGTTTCGAAGGACAACGTTTACTTCAACACATTCAGAAAAAATAATACGCCACAGTTCAGGACGTGGAGTACGCACGAAACAGGCACCACGGAAACAATTCTTTGATGGCATTGGATTAGTCGCAAGTAAAACAAGATGGGGGCTTGCTACTCGTTTTGGTTCGGGCATGAATTCACTCCAAAGCAGCAGGAAATAATTGCGGAGTACCGTGATCTGTTCAAAGGGTTGGGATTTAATCGATCGCAAAAAAATCGACTCTCCAAATTGTTTTGGGAGTTCGACGATGATCACAGCGGGTCCATCTCGTTCACCGAATTTTCCAACTGTTCCGAAATCGGAAAGACGAAATTTACGAAAAACGCGTTCTGTTTGTTGGATGTAAACCACGATGGCGGGCTCTCTTTCCCTGAATTCATTGTGTGCATCTGGCACTTTTGCACCATTCTTCCCCAAGATCTGCCCGGCTTAGCGTACGAGTGTTACGTTCGAGAAGACGAACCGGGCATTCACACGGACACGCTACTGAAATTGGTCGACGAAGCCATGGGCGTCCTGTCCGGGACGAACGCGCACGGGTACGACGGCCGTGAGCATGGGCACAACGTCTTCGAACACCACCAACGTGGTAACGATCCGAATTCACACTTTGAGAAGGAGCTTCGCGCTTTGGAAAAGCTGAGCGACCCGAATGGGTACTTGAGCAGAGCGAAATTCACCCACTACCTTCACAACCACGACCTGCTGTTGAAGAAGACTATTGTTTTCCACCATGAGATCAGGCACAAGATTTTGGGCGCGCGCGAATGGTCCAGTTTGGGGAAGAAGCGAAGAAAATGGTTGAAAGGCGTGCCCGATGTGACGACAAAAAAAATGGTTCGGTTGTTGCAAAAGCGGTGCAATTTAGACGACGATTTCGAGGCGCTGCGAAAGAAGCACTACGTTCCTCACAGCGAGCGGCATTCGGGACAAGTGAAAAAGAGCAAACCCAAAAGGCACGACCTTAACGCCAAGCAAGACGAAAGCGTTATGCGATCTCGCGTCATAAAAGGCCACAAACTGTCCAAGTATGTGGTGCGAGGGGACCAAGGTAGTAAAAACAAGAGGGCGGGGGCAAAGAACCACCCGCATGAGAAGCACCACCACCATGCCGCTACCTCGATTCAAAAGCACATTCGCAGAAAACTTACAGAGAAGAAACGCAGGGATGGGCAGCTGCACCCGCACAACGTGGCCATAGGCGGCGGCTGGACAGAATACTGGGACAAAGAGACGGATTCGCCGTACTTCTACAACAAGCATACGAAAATAACGCAGCGGGAGTGGCCGAGGGACATCCCCCACACGTCCAAGGAAGCGATTATGAACAGGGAGGAATGGAAAACGTTGAAGGACAAGAAGACGGGGAAGCTGTACTACTACAATGGCAAGACGAAGTGTACGACGTGGCAAAAGCCATGGGCGAATTAATTGTTGAACACTTATTTAAAAAAACAGTAAATAATTTTTAGATTAAACAACACTGAATTGTAGGTTTTTCTCTTTAACACACTCCCTCCTTCTCTAATTTCCGCTCCGCCGCGGCGGCAACTGATCTTTCATAGGTCCCCGTTCCCCGTGACGTGCGATATGTTCATCAACTGGACCAGCTCGACCACCTTTGCTTTGACAACCTTTCGTTCCTCGGCCGAGTACACGGTTCTGACATCCTGCCCATGATTGTCTAGTAAGTCGTTGAATATTTCTACTTCGTTGCCAACCTTTGGCTCGCGCACGGCAGCGCGCTGGACGCGGTCCACCACGTAGTGCTGGAGGTTCTTGTACAGGTACCCTATCTCCGGGTCCCGGTGCACGTTCCGTAGAAACGCGGCTAAATTGTTGCTATGGGGCGGAAGAATCGTAGGAACCCCTTCACCACCTCCCTCCGTACTACTAACCGAATCTGCACCATCGACAAACGTCGCCCCAAACCCACCAAGTCCCACACGGGATAGAGTCAGGACGGCAACCATTCCACAGAACACCCAAACCGCAAGCCTTTTCGAAAGTGTCGCAGTTGAAAAACGAACCGGTCTCATCCTCTCTGTAAAAAAACGACCTCTCTCTCTCTGTGTGTGTATATATAGATATATATGAAGATATATATGAAGTCTGTAAACGCAATATTGATTTGTGAATAATCATACATATTTGTTTGTTTGTCTCTCTGTCCATTTATTTACCAATTAAAAAAAAGGGAAGGGAGGGGACTAAAACAATGAAGGAATGGTGATTATATTTATTATTATTATTATAAAAAAAAAAGAAGAAGAAAAAAGAGAAGAAGAAGAGGAGTATTAATATTTATTTATTGTATTTTAACCATAGGGTTAAGGGAAATTTGGCATAAAGCTGATCCAATTCTAATATCGAAATAGCAAAACCGAAGACAAGCTACCGGTATTTAAACCAACCACCAGCGGCTATCAAACCCGCAGCAAACGGTCACTATCGGAAGGACCGTATTGTACGCAATTGGGTAATTAAAAAGAAACCTACCGAACGTAGATAGTTTCGCCCACGCCATCACGTCCGCAAAGGATAAAAAGTAGCAGAGAAGAAAATAAAAGTAAATCGACATTATTTAATATTGAAATAGTATCGGTCAGCTTCAACATTTTTTTTTTCTGTGAAGAATGAATGATCTTCTATTCTCTCTCTTCTCTCTAAATCAACTAAAAGGAGGACGATGAGGGAGGGAGGATTAGTTAGGTTTATGATTAGGGTTAAATTCGAAGAAGAAGAAAAAAAAAGGAAGGAAGAAACAAACTGAATGACGGAAAAAAAAAGAAAGAAAAAGAGAAGAAGAAGAAAAATTCAAAAAAAAAGAAGAAGAAGAAGAAAGAGAAGAAGAAGACGACATTGATTGTGTACATTAATTATTGAAAACAATAGATTTTCAAAGAGAAGAGTGTGTCTTAGAAACGTAGTTTAAATATAATACTGTACAATACAGATGTAAAAATAGTCAATTGAATTTCAAAAGAAAGACTTATTTAATTTCACGAGAATTTTGATTATTTTGAAAGGGTACACAAAGAGATAGAACGTTTCGGACGTTTCGAACGAATCGAACGTTAACTTTGTAACATTGAAGTAGCAAGAGAGGTGGGGAAATATGTTGCGTGGGGAGGGCGGCGGTGCATGGGATATTGTGTGTGGGGATGACAAGGGGGATGTTTTTGAAAGTATGGTGTTAAAGGTGTTGAAGGAGAGGCATGACGCCGAATACTATGTGAATTTCTTGACAAATATGATAGGTTTGCAACACGGGATTGCTGGGCTGGCCCACGTTTGCCTTTCCCCTGGCACCCTTGGGTTGGCCATTCGTGCCGCCGTGCTGATAGACTCTTCAAACGAGAGCGACCCGTCGAGCGACACGACGGCTACCCTAACCCCCCAGATCAACCAGGTAGTCCACGCCCTTTTGTTTCGTTCGGCAGGAAGCGAAGTTTTAGCTCGGTGCCGCGACTCGGACGTTTTGAAGTATTTTGGACGGCAGTTTACCAACAGCAAGGGGTCCGACGGCAACTTGCTGCCAAGGGGCCGCATCGGTGCCATCGGTTGCCTGTTTGCCAGCCACCCTGGGGCACGGGCCTATTTTCCTACCATACCGCTGTGGGGCGAAACGTTGGTGGAGGTTGCTAACGACTCGAACTCGTCGGTAAAAGACATAATTGCGGCCGGCTACTTGATTTACCATTTGCCGGGGGTCGATTCCGGCGGCCGCTCGCTTTGGGATCAGATTGATTTTCTGCACGTGCTGCGGCAGTGCTTTTCCGTAATATCGCCGAGCAACACCACGTCGTCCTCCACCCCCCTGATCCTCCGCCTCCAGGCGGTGGACGTAGTCTCCTTTGCGCTGCAGGACTCTGCCCATTCCGAATCGATAGAGGAGTGGGGAGAAGAGCTGTTCTCCCACCTGAAAAACAACTCGGAGAACATCAAAGCGTGCGCCGAAACGATCCGCGCGAGCAACGGGGACAAAAAGGACGCGAAGGTCTGCAAAGAGCTCATAACCCAGCTGCAGCCGTCCGCAGAAGTGCTGGCGGCTTTCCTGGCGCATGGGAGCTTGGCCGTTCGGGAAAAGACCCTTGAACTATTGACGACGGTGGGTTTTTTTCAAGCAAGCTTTGCATGGACGGTGCTGAGCTGGGCCGACGCCACCGGGCGGCTGCTGTGCAGCAACATTTTCAACTCTATCCTATCAATCCTGACGTCGGGCAAAGCAAAGATCCCAGACCCACAAACACTCTCCATCCTGGAGGCTCGCTCCTGCGACCAGCGAAGGCCAGTGGCCCTGGGGCCCATTAACTTTCTGAAGTCCGCAGGATCGAAGCAGCAGCTGGCCGCTTGCCGCGAACATTTGCGCGCCGCCATGCTGCAGTACCGGTGTGAAAGTTTGGAGCTGATAGACATACAAGTGCAGAGGTTCGCGTGCATCCTGCTGACGGACGATTGGAAAGAGAACGAGGACGTGAAGGAGTACCTGAAGCTGCTCTCCAACGATGGGCGCGCGATCTCTATTTTGAGGTACGCGTTGCTCTCGCACGAGCCGAGCACCATAGACACCGCTTTGCAGTTGGTAACCTTGTTTTTCAATGCAAGCCAGAACGACATACCGGAAGCGGCCTGTTTCGTAGACGCCTGGTCGACCAACAACCGGGACGCCCACGCGGTGTCGGCCAAGGCCGAGCGAGAGCAGAAGGAGGCGGTATCCCAGAAAGCTGCAGAAGCGCAGGCAAAACAAAAGGAAATGGAAGGCATGGAAAAACGATTCCAACTAAAATCTCGAAATTTCGAGCACCGTATGCAGGATTTGAAAGACTCGTACGACGATCAGATCAAGCAGCTTGAGGCAGGCCACAAGGCCCAGGAGGATCAAGTTGACGCTCGGCTTCGGGCGACCCAAGAGCAGCTCGACCACGCCCAGTCCCTGTTGCACATGAAGGAAATCTCTGTGAACAGGGTCTCGGAGCAGATGGAAGTGCTCCGGAGCGAGCGGGACATTGCCGAACGAGACAGCGCTGTGCTTCGCCGAAAGCTCAACGCGCTGGAAGAGCGCGTGACAGAGATTGCCAAGCAGCTGTTAGACGCCCTTCAGAGTGGAGCAAAGGAAGTGGCGGAGCGGGAGAAAAGAATCATTCTGCTCACGTCTTCCCACGAGAACAAGCTGAAAGCCTTGGAAAAGGACCGGCACAACATTCGTGAGCATTTCGAAAATGAAGTGAGCAGGCTCGAAACCGAAGTAGAGCATCAGAATTCCAAACTGTCGGAGTTGAGGGACGCGTTAAAAAATGCAAATATTGCAGATACGAAACGAGCAGAGAACGACCAGGACTTGATGAACCAATTGGTCAAGCGCTTGTCGAAGATGATCCGGGTGTACGAAAAGAAAGACTCCGACTGCAATGCGTTGAAGAAACAATTGGTTTCCATTAAATACTCGTGAGAGGAAAGACTCCCCCTCACCCTTCCACACAGTGTATACAGTTCTATAGTTGCTTTTTTGTATTATTTCTGTACTTGAAACTTTTTTGTATTATTTCTGTACTTGAAACTTTTTTGTATTATTTCTGTACTTGTAACTTTTTTGTATTATTTCTGTACTTGTAACTAAAAAACAACTACTACTTCAATTTATAAAAAATGCTGGAAATTTTCGGGCGCGTAGTAGCAGAAGGAATAAACACCTTTAATTTAACCCTAACTATAACCATATATACATATGCTATGCATCGAGCGACCTGGAGACCTGGAGAATGGACTCGACCCGATATTATAGCTACAGTAGCATTGCAAAAAATAAAGGGAAAAAAAAGAAAAAAAAGGAATGCATGACAAGGACTTCCCGTGTGGTCCCCCACCACAGTACTAACCTTGCTCGATGCCGCTTAACTTCGATGTGCGGGATGGGTATCGGTGCTATAGGCATGAAATGCACGCATTCAAGAGAAGAAGCAAATTTTAACTATATATACTATGAATATAAAATCAACATTTAAAAATCTTGAT
>JACLAC010019437.1_pt1 | contig 11413 bp, 9 predicted proteins | sample 8027881 | NCBI WGS metagenome assembly JACLAC01 (sample SAMN15725517, study PRJNA655200) | protist metagenome | isolation source: fluorescence activated cell sorting (FACS) single amplified genomes of... | place: Spain: Blaines Bay Microbial Observatory, Mediterranean Sea | collected 2016-01-19 | reverse complement strand
GCTTTGCCCTTGAATCTGGAGCCCTACGATTAGCAGTCCAACGTCAACCACTGAAGCTGAATCAACAACTAAAGCGCATTCTTTCAAAGATGAAAGACAACCTTAGTCCAGAAAATCGTGAAGTCTATCTAGGGTTAGACACGGCTTTTCACCAAAGTTTTTTCAAGTGTGCCCAAAGCCAGTTTCTCTATCAAGATTACACAAACATCAATGCTATCATTGAGACAGTTCGCCATTACATTTCTGGGACGGATGAGGCAACAGAGACTTCTTATGAAGATCACAAAAATATTTCTGAATGCTTAATCAATAGCAACTTAGAGGCGGCACTTAAACAATTGGAAAGTCACATCGTCAATTGGTCAAAGCGTAGTAATTTAAAAGTAAATCTCTTTTTAGGAGGACGGATATGAGTGTCTACATTATGGTTGGTGGGAAGCCATTGCCAGGAAGATTCAACCAGGCAGAAACCCGTATGAGAACAATCGCTGGAGTCATGGCGCAGCAAGGATCAAAGGTAACAAGGCTACATCAAACTTTATTGGGGGACGGAACCGGCAGATTATCTCTTGTAGCAGAGTTTGAGAGTTTTCATGAAGCAATGAATACGTTTGGGGAAATCAGAAAAGATCCACTTTTCTTGGAAGTTTCCAAACAAATTTCAGAAAATCCCGCTGTTGCTGAAGGTGGGGCCAATGTCTTCAGGGATTTTTACGGGACCGTTGATAATTTGAAGTCCGTACACCTTAGGCGTACATATCAAATTTCAAGAAAAAACTTACCGCAAATGACAGAAATCATTAAAGAAGTTGATGCATTGTCTCCGGCATACAAAGTTGCTGCAGTAATACCTGTGATGGCTCCTAATATGGATTATCTACACGGTGTCTATCATTTTGACTCCTTTGCTGATGCTGGGAAAATCATGGATGAAGTAGGAATGACGCCTGAATTTCAAGAATTAGTCAGCCGTGGTAACGAGATAGCTACTTTAATCCAATCCAGCATAAACGTTAAAATGTAGCTACAAGTTAACCCAGTATATCTTGATACATGTTCAGGCTCTTTGATATCAAGATTTAGTCCTTTTGTTCAATGAGTATACATTCATTGATTTCAAGCAATTCCTGCACACATTAGACACCAAAGTGATGTAAATATTTACATCATGAGGTGGGTATTTTTGTTGAAGGATAACAATAATTTTTCCTGAAATAATCCTTATTGATCTATGAAATCTCAGCCCCAAATCAAGTTATCCTAAAGCATCAGCCTCTTAGAAAACAACTAAATGGCAGATAGCTTTTTAAAAAGTTTTGACAGGATCCAATCAAACCTAGTTAATGGACTTTTTATAAACTCAAAGCACTTTGTCGCTGATTAGGGGCTAAAAGGATTTATTTAATTAGAGGTGAAAAATGGGAATGAAGGAAACGCTGGACCAAATTTTAAGCGAAGCCTCTAAACAGGGCGATGTACCAGGAGTAGTAGCGACGGTCGGCAGTCGTGAAGGAGTGTTGTATGAAGCTGCCTTTGGTGAAAGATGCTTAGGAGCAGGTCTTACAATGAATGTTGACACTGTATGGTGGATTGCCTCCATGACCAAGGCTATTACATCAGTTGCTGGTGTACAGTGCGTCGAACGTGGTCTTTTGGAACTAGACGCCCCCGCAAAAGAGGTATGTCCAGAATTAGGCGATATTGGTGTACTAGAAGGTTTTGATGAAAACGGTCAACCAAATACCCGCCCACCTAAGTGTGATATTACGCTGCGTCAATTGCTAACTCATACCGCAGGATTTGGCTATGACGACTTTAATCCTGATACGCAAAAAGTACATGATGTCTTGGGTATACCTAGTGTCCTCGACTGCAAAAATAGGACTTTAACAGTACCGCTGCTGTTTGACCCTGGCGAAAGATGGGAATACGGAATCAATATAGATTGGGTTGGTAAAATGGTGGAAGCTGCTTCCGGCAAAAGACTCGGAGAATATTTCAGACAAAACATTTTTGAACCCCTTGGTATGAACAGTACGGGATTTAAAATATCAGACAGCATGCGTAGTCGATTGGCCTCCACCCATTTTCGTGGAAAAGATGGGCAACTAACCGTTTATCCACTTGAAGTTCCCCAAGACCCAGAGTTTGAAATGGGTGGTGGTGGTTTGTACAGCACAGTGCAAGATTATCTACATTTTTTGAGGATGGTTCTGAACTATGGTCAGTTGGGAGGCAATCGTGTCCTCACACCTGAGAGTGTTGTGTCTTTGGGACTCAATCACATGGGCGACTGCCGCGTGACAGGATTTAATAGTTTTACAAAGTTTGCGAATGATGCCGAGTTTTTCCCGGGAATGAAAAAGTCATGGAGTTTGGCGTTCCAAATCAATCATGAAAGCACAGATACAGGAAGGCCTGCTGGTGGTTTAATGTGGGCGGGCCTGGCTAACTCATATTTCTGGATTGACCAATCCAATGGCCTTGCAGGTGTTTACGCTACACAAATCTTCCCATTCGCTGATAAGAAATCTTTCCCATTGTATCTTGCGTTTGAAAAAGGAGTTTACAGCCAAATCATTTGAAAAATACCTCACTAAAATCCGGCCTGGATGTATATGTTTTTTGAGTAAAATCTGGGCCAGTAGAATTACAAATTATAAACCGACCTCACTTCCCAAATTTCTCAAGTCATCCCACCTCTGATCAATCCAGCTATTAAGCTCCTGCGGCTGTTGTGGTTTATCTTCTAATAAATTGCTAGGGAGGTGAGTTCCCTCATTGCGCCCAGAATTCGTTATAGCTTACACCTAATTGCGCCCAAATTGCTCCAAAAAACATCTGATTACTAAATTGCTCTTTATTTTACTAGGTAAGTTTCTATTTATACTTCTGATTAGAAATCAGAAGATCTTTTCTGTTGCCTTTGATTTGCTGTTTGCAGTAGATTGTTGTGGTGAGGTTTTATCTACTGTTCAACGGAGAGAATGATGGCAACGATCACAGAGCGAACTCGTAAGAACGGGCGCAAGATCTTTCGGGTAGAAATTCGAATCAAGGGCAATCCCACCCTCAGCAAAAGTTTTGATCGAAAAACTGACGCAATGATCTGGGCACAGCAACAGGAGGCAGCGATCAAAAGAGGCTCGCTGGTCACCTTGGAAGCAGATCGAAAAACAATTGGCGAGATGATTGACTCATTCCTGGAAGACGTTGTGGTCAAAATGGGAAAGTCTTCCCGTGTAAATTACAGTCAACAACTACGGTGGTTTCGCAACCGTATCGGCAGTGTGACCCTGCGTAAGCTCACCCCTAACCTTATCCTGAACTTACGCAAGCAACTTCTGGAAGAAGACCTGCCTCGGAAGAGGACCCCCGCTAGTTGCAATCGCTACATCGCATGTCTAAGCAGCTGCTGTACGTATGCCGTCGAACAGCAAATCTTGGAGGATAACCCCTGCAAAAAAGTGAAGAAGTTATCCGAACCACGAGGACGGACCAGATTTCTCAGTGACTCTGAGTGGGAAAGACTAGTGGAGGTCTGCAAGGCTAAGTCTCCACAAATCCATCTGGCAGTGATTCTAGCTTTGGCAACAGGAGCACGGAAAGAAGAGATCTGGAATCTGAGCTGGCAGGAGGTTGATCTCAAGGAAGGCTATCTGACTTTCACAGATACCAAGAATAAGGACATCCGATCGGTCCCATTGATTGGACAGGCCTTAGAGTTACTCAGGGAGTATCACCGAAAATATCGACTGCTGCACACTCCTTTGCTGTTCCCTTCCTCTCAAGATCCTCAAAAACCTCTGGATCTCCGAAAACAATGGGAATCTGCAGTCCGTAAAGCAGAGATTGAGGACTTCCGCTATCACGATCTCAGGCATTCAGCAGCGAGTTATATGGTTCGTAGTGGACTGGATCTGCGTCTGGTCGCCGAAATCCTTGGACATCGAACTTTGCAAATGACCATGCGTTACAGCCATCTTCAGAAAGACCACCTGCGTCAGGCTATGGTCAAAACGATGGGAGGTGGGGATGCCTGAGATCATAAGTATTGATGAACTACTACAGAAATACAAAAAGAAGGTAGATGGGAAAAATCGTGCTGACATAATTCGAAGATGTCATGAATTAGGTAGACCCGTTTATTTGGACTTCGGGGGTTCTGATGAGGATGGATGTGTACAGGCTGTATGGGATGAAGAAGAAAATCCTAAGACAATGAAATTCGGGACTCCCGGCGAGCCATGTGAAATCTTCTCCAAATACCTACATCGACTAGCCGGAGGTGTTGAACAGGGAAAGTTAGTTACAGCGCTGAAGGGTATTCAATGCCGATTTGGTGGAAATTTTTGGGTGAAGTTAGAAATTATCAATCCACATACAACCATGACTCTCAATGTTGATTATGGTCCTGGTCTTATATTATCTGAAAATGAAAAGAGATGTGAATTACTCTACGCCTATCTGCTCAATGAGAATTGGATGGAACCAAATAAAGACCCGAGCCAACCCCAACGATGGAAATTTCTAAAACCTGACGACTATCTTTATGCACTTTTAGGTATTCTCAAATCAAACAGATTCATCCAGAACAAGAGTGAAGAAGTACGTAAATTTCTTACTCACAAAGACAGACCTTTCCTGAAATGTAAGTCTCCGAACAACTCCATTTATCAGAAAATTAACTACTGCGATGAGGCCGAAAATATATGTAGAGCTGCAGGTGTAATTACCTAAAAAGACATAAGTTTCCATCTTTACTTACCCAAAGAAACTCTGAAAGTAGACTAGTCACGACACTTCAGAAGGAGTGCCACTACCAAAACTATTTTATATGGTGACTATGACTAATCCAGAGTGGGTTCCACTTCCAAAGTATATTAAAGACCACAAGCCCATTTGTGATATGCGATGGCTGGTCCTACACCGCAAATTGGAAATGCTCAACAACGGTTGCTTGATGAAACTAGGCAATCGGCTGTTTGTTGAACATGACCGCTTGATGAATTTCCTCGAACTCTTCTCGAAAACAGGTGAATCCATTAGTTCTGGTCGATCCGTTGATCTGACCAAAGAGGTCGCATGATCTCAACTAAACACTCCCCCACTAGTCCGCGAATTATCCCCGGGCAGACTGGAGCAACGATACATAATCCTCATCTGCCAATCTGGTTTGACCGTTTCAGAACTACCGAGGAGCCAGACTCAGATTTGGAGTTTGAGCCTGCAGATATCAATTACCCCTCCGAACTCCGCTGCCCCAACTGTGACCGTATCAGTGCTGATTCCATCTGTGATTGTGGAGCAGCGATCCAACACCCTAATCAAGGCAAACAACCATGAAACTTACGCCCGATGACTTCGTTTATGACCTTTCAGATGATCTCGAACCTGGCTGGCAAATGATGGCGGTGCTGAAGCAGTGGACCAAGGAAGTCATTACCAAAGATCCCTCCGGTAATACTGCTACTTACTTTGTTGCCGAATTTGGCTCTGTGGAAAATGAAGAAGCTGAAACCATCGAGTGGTCTGGGCCTCTCCGACACAAAGGCACTCGCAGCAAGATGGGTAAGTTGATGAAGGCTTTGTTTCCTGATCAGCAGAGTGTCAAATCACTGAGTGCTCTCGTTGGAAAGCGATGCGAAGTTAATCTGCAGGAGAACGATAAGGGTTATCTCCAAGTGGTCGAGGTGCGCCCTATTGAAGAACACACCACAACCAAAAAACAAAGTAAGTAATAACTCACCTGTGCCAGTTGCACCTGGCACATTTAAGATAGCAAAGAATGACTCAACTTTCCCTAGATATCGACATTGATGAACCACCAAACGCCTATTTAATTGATGACCCAGTTGAAAAACTTGAAATGTACCACCCTCGGGAGACTCTGCTTTGGCTGCTCGAGCAGCAATACGGCCCTGAGGTCAAACTTGAGCGGACGAAAGACAGCAGAGCCAATGGAGTGCCTTACAGGTGCCCTTGTCCTGTCCATCACAATCCCGGTGATCCTCGGGGCTTAGTCTATCTCGATCAGCATTTACGTGTTCATTGCCAAAGCTGCAAGGCTACCAAAACCATGCCTCAACTGCTGGAGGATTGCGAAATTGATCCAGTAGAGGTGTTAAAGCATGTTCAAGAAAATTTGGAGGAACTGCAGCAACGCTACAAGCTTCTAGATCCCGATATCGAAGAGGAGTTGACCCGAAGCTGGCAAGGAGATAAAGCATCGACAGTAATCAAACTAGCAAACGTAGAGCAAACCACACACAGCAATCCTCAACCCCCCTCAGTTGCTGCTACACTTAATTTTGATAATCTAGATTATATAAATATTTCCTTACCTGATTCCTGGAACACTCCTCCTGAACTAGAACAAGCTCTATTAGATCTTCAACAAGCGATCTCGACTGCAGCGGCCTGGAGTAGCCCTTTACCGGAACTACAGAGTCGAATAGTAGCGACAGAACAAGATCAAATGGAAGTCCAGTATGATGAAAGGTCCTGTTCAGAGATATTCGAATCAAAGGCTAAACCCAAACAGAAGCAGTCTGCTAACTCACCAATTGGAGCTGATGATGCCCAATCTAATCTAACCCTAGTACTCACCACCACAACTGCAGAACGAGACCACTTGCTGAGCTGTGATAAGTTCCAACCCGTTGTCGTGACTCCTTCTAAGGGATCATTGCAGGAGTGCAGGAATGAATTGGCTATGATACCTGCGTCGGAGTACTTACTGGTGATTCCAGAGCGATCTGTATGCACAGAATTGGCTGAGTTCCTTCATCAGCGAACCCGCAAAATTGTTGCACGTCTGATGATTCCAAAGAATCAATCCCTACTGGAAATTTCGACTGAGGAACTTGCCAAACTACCTATCCGCCAACTGCAACCAAAACCCAATGCTGACGCATCTAGCAAAGCTGGCCCTATCATCACCTCGATGCAGGATTTGTTGGCCCGAGATCTCCCCCCTCGTCACTTCCTGCTTGACCCACTTCTACCAGAGCAGAGCATCATCCTGGTCGCTGCTGCTGCCGGAACTGGAAAAACCTTCTTTGCGATGGAGATTGCCTATGCCGTGGCAATTGGAGGTAAGTTTCTGGATTGGGTTGCTCCAGAACCTGCTGGGGTGCTCTATGTTGATGGAGAGTTGCCACTGAACTTGTTGCAGGAGCGCATTCGACTACTCCACCAGGTCCACAAGCACCTGCCCGATAATTTCAACCTGCTGGCCCGTGACGAACAGGAGAAAGGGATTCCCTGCCTGAGCCAACCCGATGGGCAGCGGTTCATTGAGCAGGCCTTGCAACCAGATACCAAACTGATCGTGCTGGATAACATCAGCACCCTGGTTCGCAATGGGTTGGAGAACGAATCGCGCTCCTGGCAACCTGTTCAAGACTGGACACTGGAGATGAGACTGCGTGGCTATAGCATCCTGCTGATTCATCACACTGGTAAATCTGGAGATCAACGTGGAACTTCAAGCCGGATTGATACTCCCGATGGTGCGATAAAATTGACCCCATTGGAGATGCCCTTGGACGAGGGTGAAACCTCTATGATGCTAACCTACATCAAACCCCTTCGTCATGCCCGCAAGAGCAAGCAGACGGAACCACGCAAACTGATCATGACTGATGGATTTTGGGAATGGGAGGCTGCAGAGCAAACAAATCGTGAACGCATTACTGAATTGCTTGAGGCAGACTGGAAACAAAAAGACATTGCTCAAGAACTTGGGATCACACCCTCAGCAGTTTGCCAGCAAGTAAAAAAGATCAAGGGTGACAAAACAAACGATAAGGCTGCATGGTCGGTTCGTTGAGAAAAAAAATTAAACAAAAATTTAGCAGAAAATTAATCAATATTTTCTCATCCTCATTCATTCTCTGGCTAAACTCTTTTGGGTTTTCACTTCCTAGCCCAGTATTTATCAGCATCCAGCAAATTAACCCCTTCCTTAAAACCTCTTTAATTTCTTAGAGATTAAGTTTTCTTTTTCTTTAACAACATTTTGAATCATGAACCCAACTTTCACTTCTTCCCGTATTTATTTCATCGACACCTTGGATCCAGCCTTGCTCGATGCCTTTCACAATCAATCAGCTGGAGTACCTGCTGTAACCTTTGATCTGGAGACTACCGGCCTGAGTCCGATCGACCATCAGATTTCATTGATCGGTATTGGAGTGCCTGCCAAATCTGGTTTTCAGAGTTGGATTTTTGATGTTCAGGCCGAAGCTCAACTTGCAGCAAAGCTCAAAGATTTTTGGCAGCAGAAGCAACTCAAGATTGCGCACAACGTCAAATTCGATGCAAGCTTCCTCAAGCATCATACAGGAGCCCAAGCCTACCCAATCTTTGATACGATGATTGCCTCCCAGATTATCCACAATGGCAGTGGTTCGAACTATGGGCATAAGTTGGAAGATGTGGTCCAGCGGGAACTTGAGCAGACCATGCTCAAAGACAAACGTATCCAACAATCCTTCAAGGGTGGTCCGTATTCGCAGCAGCAACTGCAATACCTGGCAGATGATCTGATCGCACCTTGGCTGGTCTTTCCTAAGCTCGTTGCACAATTGCAATTGGCTGAGCTGGATTGGGTCAATGTTCTGGAACTAGCGGCCCTGCCTGCCCTACAAGAGATGGAGTTGACTGGGTTTGCAATTGATGATGAATCCAGAATAGCCTTGCAGCAGAGTCTGGAGCATCAACTCGAAGAACTCACTACCCAACTACCCCAGATCAACAAACCGACCAAGGGAAAGAAGCCTGCCACCGTGGAGCCTCTAAACATCAACTCCCATCCCCAGATCAAGGAGTATTTCCAAACGACTTGGCGCATCAATCTATCGGATACCCGGGAGGAAACCTTGGTTGAGTTGGCCAGCACTACGGGCAAACCAGAAGCTGCTGCTCTTGCCAAGATAATTACCCATTGCCGACACCTGCACAAGCGTCTCAACACCTACGTCAATCACTTGCAGGAGAAACATCGCCGGAGTGACGGGCGGGTACACGGGCAGTTCAATCCACTAGGTACAGTCAGTGGTCGAATCTCTGCGAGTAAACCCAATCTCCAGAACATCCCTCGGTCAGCAGAGTTCCGCAAACTCTACATCCCGACGGAAGGCAAAGTCTTCGTGATTTGTGACTACAGCCAGATTGAACTTCGGGTTTGTGCCGAATTAGCAGGAGAGACCAGGATGATTGAGGCAATGAAGCAAGGAGAAGATTTGCACCGGATGACAGCTGCCAAAATCTTTGGGGTGTCCGAGGAAGAGGTGACAAAAGAACAACGTCAACAGGCCAAGGCCGTTAACTTTGGCTTGATCTACGGCATGAGTCCCAATCGGCTGGTCAAGGATGGAATAGCCAAGGACCAGAAACAAGGTGCAGCGATCATCAAAGCCTTCTTTGAGCTCTACCCCAATATCAAGCGAATGCACAAGTACCTGGAGCAGCAGATGAAGCAGTCCATTCAAAAAGATCCAACCCAACTGCAAATCCGGACTCAGGAAACCAATCGCAGACGCTGGATGAGTCGGAAGGATGTTAGTTTCAAGGATGGCGCCCTACGTCCCAACACGCTCTTCAATCAACCTGTGCAGGGATTGGCAGCCGATGGGATGAAAGCAGCCCTCGCGGTGTTGCAGAAACGTTTAGAAGGGTTGGATGCAGAGTTAGTCGCAGTAATCCATGATGAGGTGATTGTGCAGACCCCCCCACCCTTGGCAAATAAGGTACAGGGTATTGTAGAGCAGGCCATGATCGACGGAATGCAGACTTTTGTCAGTGAAGTTCGGATTACTGCTGAAGCAGTTGTGGGAAGAAGTTGGGCGGAGAAGTAGAAACTAATCAGCGATTTGCAACAAAACAATGGTGTTTATACGCTGTCAGTTGCAATTAGTCTGAACTTGAAAAAGGTGATTTCAAACATTGAGAACTACTCGAGTAAAATTATTCTGAATCCTACATCTTCATATTGAGTATACCGAAAAGAGTCCCAACTGTAGCGACGTGTACAAAGAATTGTAGTGGTCTCCATAAAGCTTCCTCCTCTTTCCACATAATTTGATTCGAAACTATTATACTTATCCGGATTAAAGGGTACATCAATTTTTGGAGTACTAGTATAATCCCCATAATATTGGACCCATTCAGCTGCATTACCCGACATATCATGTATGCCAAGAGCGTTACCAGGGTAGGCTCCTACTACAGATAATCCATCATCACTTCTAGAACCGTAATGCGCTTCCAATTTAGTTATTAGCCCGCTAGCAGTACCATATTTATTTTTGTTCCCATCAACGCTAAATGAGCATGCATACTCCCACTCAGCCTCTGTGGGTATTCTGTAAGTGGCATTTGGATCAAGATACTCAAGATAATCAGTGAATTCAGAAAGATTGCTGTACTCTAAATTAATAACTGGCTTAGATGGCAATCTATTAAATGGTGGACTATTAAAAGAAGGGGTTGGGTTATCACCCATAATTCCTTCATATTGTTCCTGTGTTATCTCGTATTTTCCTATCCAAAAACCTTCAGTAAAAGTGACAGAATGAACTGGTGATTCACTATGAAAGGTATCATTCGTGCGTATATCCCCTTCATAGTCACCGCCCATTTCAAAAGTTCCAGATGGTACCCAAACAAAGCTAAATTCTATACCATTAAGAATCTTTATTTTTGTTATACCTATTTGAGAACAAGTCGTGTAATTAAAACTTCCGGATAAAGATCCATTATTGCATGAGCGTACTTCCCTCAAACAAGTCCCACCAGATTGCACATAACTTTTAAAGAACGCAGATTGTGTTTTTCCATGGGCAATAGTTTGAGTACCAAGACTACATTCTGCAGGAGGTCTAACCTCACAAGTTGGAAACCAATATGAACCCGAAAGCACCCCATTGACACATTTCCTCGTCTCTAAAAGACAAGACTGACCAAATGGAACTGAGGGAGATGAAAAAGCCGTTACAGATTCTCCATTCTGCACGAGAATCCCATCAATCGGGTTTAATTCACAGTTGTTTGGGGAAGGATCTGCAGCGTTTTGTTCAGGTTCATTCGGTTCATCATCTGCAGCAACTTGTTCTGCTGATTGATTGGTCCCTGTATTTGAGCTTTCTTCTCCACCTCCATCATCGCTATCAAGATTTCCGCTAACCAAGGCAACTACTGCTGCACCACCGGCAGCGATTCCAGCAACCGTTCCCGTCTCGAAGCCACCTTCTTGCTCTGTAGCACATTCCTCTTCATCTGGAGTACAAGCAACCGGAACGGGCTCACCACAACTAGTTGCAAGCCAGGACACAAAAAGGTAGAGAAGAATTTTATGAATCCTTATCATCATAAATCTCTATCTTCCATCAATTTAAGCACCTGCTTG
>JACLAC010011936.1_pt1 | contig 11414 bp, 11 predicted proteins | sample 8027881 | NCBI WGS metagenome assembly JACLAC01 (sample SAMN15725517, study PRJNA655200) | protist metagenome | isolation source: fluorescence activated cell sorting (FACS) single amplified genomes of... | place: Spain: Blaines Bay Microbial Observatory, Mediterranean Sea | collected 2016-01-19 | reverse complement strand
TCTTCGTCAGCGTAGTGCGCGGCCTTGAGGACGGCGACGATGTCCTCCTTCTTTTGCTGCTCATCCTGGGCGTTCTTCACCCGGCGGGACACCGGCATACGCACGATGCTGGCGGCGGCGGGGGCCACGAGGGCACCGGCCGCGAAAATGGACGTCAACCGAACCATGACGGTATGGTAGGTGACAAATTACGCACTTGAAATCGTTCTACTTCTTGCTGGAAACACTTCTTCTTCTTGTGTTGTTCTATTGATTTGAATACAAAATCGATCGCCTAAGTAAAGGACACTTTTCCCTCTAACTGAAGAATGCGATGAGAATCAATTATTAGATTAGTAGACCCGCGTATGATTATTGAAAGCGTATCGTCAATTGTTATGAACTCGACGTACAGATGATAGACTCGACACCGACGGACAGACACGACGATACTACTTATTATGCCTACTAAAATAAAAATTAGCCCTCAACACCTTCCGTAGCAACACAAAGTGGCGAATCTACGTCTACGCATGCTTTTTCCACTAACATTAATCGAAATCATAAACTGATGCGAACTCGAATATCAATCATATGCATGGCAAGGCAAATAATAGAAGCGAAGCAAGTATAGGCAAAGCAATGAAGCAAGTCTCACGTTACGTGATGGTGAATAGCATTCCAGTCTGTATTCGTACTGTAGACTCGAGAAAATAACAGGCGATGTCTATGACTCCGGTGATAGATATTTTACTGTCTATCGAAAAAACTAACTAACATGACGCACTGCCCAGTGTATCCTAAAGGTGCGACGGCGAGGAAAGGCCCCAATAAATATCAACAAGTGCCTAGAAATCAGTAAATATCGACGTCGCCTGATATGTGGAAAACCTCGTACTACTCACGTCTGTAATTAATCCTGAATAGCAATATAACGAACGGTGTTTATACTCAAAATTCGCTCCTCAAAGCCAAAACTCAACAACAGCAAAACTGAAATCAAGTCTGACAAAATCTACCGCAGCTCGCTTAGTAGCCCCGGTCAACCTTCTTGTACTGAGGAATGAGCTTCTTAAGGCGTTCCTCAACCTTGCGCTCGACACCCTTCTCACGCTTCTCGTTCTTGCGCTGGTTGGCGGTCATGACCTGGAAGAAAAAGATAAAATGTTGTGTGGGTGAAGAATAAGGCTTTTGTTCACGGCACTCAGAACGGCCTTTGCAGGACGGTTCGCGCATGCATGCACGATGTATAGAAACATAGGTGAAATAGATATGTGCGCTTAAAGTTAAACCAGCAAAATTCAAACCAGTTCCGAACCTCCAACAGTTCAAAATCAAATCAAAATCAAACTAAAATCTCACCGCCAACGCCTCTTCCGCAAGCGCCTTCTTCCGCGTCGCGCGCGCCTCGATCAGCTCTATCCGCCGCTGCTCCTCGTGCTCGCGCTTGCCCTCGGTGTCGCCCTTCCACTTCTCCACGCGCTCGATCTCGTACCGGCTCTTCGCGGACTCACCCTCCTCGTTTTGCGCTCTTCTTTTCGCATCCAGCTGCGCCTGGTGCTCTTCCTTCTCCTGGCGCTCGCGCATCGTCCGTTCCACCGCGTCCATCTTCCCCTCCACGTCCGCCAACGGCACCATGATCGGGTTGCCCTCGTCGTCGAAATCGCCGGACTCGACCATCTCTTTCTTGCCGCCGCCGCCCGCCGCCGCGGACTCGGCCGCCATGTCTTCTTTCTTCTTGGCCTTCGATTTCTTGGCCTTCTCGCGTGCCTCGGCCGCAGCCCGCTTCGCTTTCTCGGCCTGGAACACTAATTCATGACTAAGCGCCTCGTCTTGCGCGCGCTGCTCCTGCTTCACGCGCTGCTCTTCCCACAGCGCTTGTCGCTGCACGTTCTGCTCGTGCGCCGCGTTCAGTTTCTTCTCGAAGCTCTTCGCCTGTTTGCGCTCGGTCGCGTCCTGCGAGGCCTGCAGGTCAGCTCGTAGCCGCACGGTCCGCGTCTCAATCCTTTCATCCCTTTTCTCCCACGCTTCCAACCTGCTCTGCTCTGCTGCTTCCTCCGCCTCGAACTTCGAGTTCGCCAGCTGCGCAACCTCCTCGCGTTCTTGCTTCTTGGCCGCCCGCGTCGTGTCGACCTTGGCCTGGGCCTCGGCGGCTTCCACCGCGTGTCGATCCATCATAACCTTGATGATCGCGTCGTCCTTGGCTTTGCGCTCACTCATCTTGTTGCCGATCCGGATCTCGCGAAACTTCTCCTTGTCACTGTAGTCCACCAGGATCATGTTCTCCTTCCGCCGCTTCGAGATGATGTCGTCGTACCGCTTCTCCCTTTCACTTTGAATGCGCTCCATGCGCATGCTCGTCCGTTGTCTATCCAGCTCCTTGCTCTCGGCCAGCTCGCCGATGAACCGCTCCTTGTACTCGGACTCCAACCGCTCGATGTTACTCGCGCGGTTCTTGGGCAAACGCTCCATCTCCATTCTTAGTCTTTGTCGATCACCGTAGTTCATGCGGCCAGTGGGGATCTTGAAAGCAGGCGTAGACTTGTCGGCGATCTGCGGCACGTCGTCGGTAACTTCGCCTGGAGTTGAAAAAAAAAAATTGAATTGTAAAATATGGTATAATCGTTACCAGTACCACTCTTGCTTCTGCTTGAGTTTCGTAATCGCATTTTGCTTTTTTACATCACCACATTCGTGTTCTTATATGTTCCACCTCTTAATTTAGCAGCGGAATCACGTGCCAATAACTCATCAAACAATTAAATAAATATCATTTACAAAAGTAAACTTTACGCTTAAGGTAACCCCTCACCAAGGTTCAGCTTCCGACCTCCCTTCCCGTCACTCACATACTCAAGCCGCTCGCACACCCAGTGATATCGGCCCTCTTTGTTGTTTGGATTCATCAACTCTGCATTAAAACTGGAGTAAGGCAAATGGTAAAGTCAAAGTAAGATGTGATTGCGATTTAGAAATTATCAGCTCTATCAGAAAATGTAGTAAATGCAGTAAGGATTAGTTACGACATTGAAATAATAGTCTCACCGGAAGTGCGAGTCGAAGTTCATGTAGTCCCACTGGATGCGAGTCACCTTGCCACTTTCAAAGGAGTACACCTCGAAATTGACGAACTTCTTCTGCTGATTGTCGTGCACGCAGATCAGGTTGATCTCGTTGTCCATCAGCTTGGACTCCTGGTAAATGACGGGGCCGAGCTCCGTGAAGTCGCTCACGGGCTCCTCGGCGGTCACCATGGTGGGCAGATTTGGTTCTTGCTTCTACTAGTAAGCCGTGATAATCCGTGTGGATGCGTAAAGTAGTACGTGCGTGAAGGTCCGTGTGGATGCGTAAAGGCCTTCTTCTAAGAAGCGTTGCACTGTGGTATGTGTCGTGACGTGTCTGTCGTCCAGCGGCAAAGATATCGCGTGAACGGGAAAAACAGACGTGACAGTGTAAACGTTAAGTAGTACTCAAGTAGACTGCTGCAATCAAATTCTATAGTGGTACGCACTACTCGTGTAGATTCAAAACTGCGAACAAAATCAAGTCCGATACCTCAAAGCCGTCCTTGTTACAAAAATACTGTTCTAAATTCGCTATTCCGCTCTAACTTTGCTTCAACCCCAAGCTACTGGCGTATAAGTATGATGTGTATGATGTGTGTGAGTAAATATGCGTATGCGTATGTAAAAATCCAAATGATCCAAAATGCAAAGATATAGATGCAGGGTAAGGCCGATAGATAAGGAAAGATAGCAGATGCTGTATTCCCGAACCTCAATTTTTTGTGGTTGAATGAAGTGATAAGTGCTTGATATATTGAGATGCACCTCCCATACATTACGATAAACTTCGACTAACATACACGTACTTGATGACAAATTCAGCTAACATTCTTAACAGTGACGGTGACCATGACAAATCGCGTGGTGACAAGTAGCAATTGCTTGTTGTTATAATTTTTGTTATTAGGTTTTCATCCACACACAAGTACAGGCACAGACCTGTAAGTTCATTACTAACTATATTAATTCGGAAAACTCATTTACTTCGACATCAACTTGAACGAACGACTAATTCAAATCATGACTTCTTTGAAAGATACAGATAGTACTTCAACTCACAGACCAGTAACAAATTATGTACTCACGTTTCACACGACCCGACCCACGTATTTGCTCCCTCGGTATCGATTTCTAACGCCTATTTAGGCATGTCATACTTATCACTCTTATTTCCAATCACTCCAACCACCTTAATACCCTCTGTCCACTTTCGCGAACCCATGTGGCATCAGTTTTCTCATGCGCTCTTCGTCCCGCACTTCCAACTTGCTCTCCCGCCGTTTGTTCTCAAGCTCGCGCTGTCTCTCCTCTTTCCACTTGTTTTCCCGCGCCACCGCCGAGGCAGCCGCCGCCTGGTGCAGCCCGTCCTCAATCCGCTTCTGCTTACTAATCCTCCTTCGCCTGCCGCTCACTCTTCCACGTATCAAGCTTCTCCATCTCTCACTTCTACTTCATCGCATCGCCCTATCAGCTACTAGTCAGCCCGTTTCTTGTCCATTTCTGCCACCACCTCCGCCGCCTACGCCCGATGCTGCATCAGCACTTCCAGGTCGTTCAGCTTCTGCTCCACCACATCATCAGCCAGCTAGTCACTACACACTCTTCATGCACCCCGCCTCCTTGATCTCCTCATTACAGCTCTTTTTTCTTTTTTTTCTTCTCCTCGATCTTCCTTTTCAACTCTATCTGCGCCTTTCTTTTGTTCTCCTCACTAGACGAACATCAGCTCCAGCGCCTACCTCTGCTCCTTCTCCAGCTGCGCCTTTTTATCGTTCTTCTCGCTCCAGATCGCGATGCGCAGCTGCTCTTGCTCGAGTCACGTGTTACTACCGCTTTTCTTGATTACTACAATCGCCTCCGTCACTTGTCTTCTTGAAACTTGTGGAATTCACTACTGAAACCGGATGAACTTTTTGTCGCTCCGTTCCTGTCGCTTTTCCCAAGCGCTCTCCCGTTTCTTCACAGCGGCCTCGATGTTCTCCACCAGCTACAGTTTCTACTTCTCTTCTCACTCATGCTTCACCATTCTTTTCCCACGCTCACTAGTCGTACGCCGCCTGCTGCACGTCTCACTCACTCTGAAATTGTTTCAGTTTGATGTTCAGCCACGCCATGTCCTTCTTGTGATGGGCATCCTCGCGCATGTTTACGCGGAAGTCGCGCATTCACTCCTTGTTTGAGTAGTCCACCAGCACCATGTTCTCGCCTCGCCGCTTACTACAAGATGTCGTCGTAGCGTCTACTACCGCTCATCCTGGATCCGCTGCTCGCGGATCTCTCGCTTCTTCGTTTCCAGTCGCTTCAGCTCCTCCACTTTGGCCACGAAATCACTACGTGAACGCCTCCTCGAGTGCACAGGCCCTACTAGTGCCGGCGCTTGGGCAGCGCCTCCATTTCGCGCCGGAGCATGGAGCGGTCACTAGTAGTTCATCTTGCCCACCGGAATCTTGAAATTCGACGTGCTCTTCTCCGCCATGGCGGGCTCGTCCTCGGAGGGGCCGACCTCGTCTGGAGTAGAATAGAATAGATGATTGAGATTGTGATTGAATGAGAATGGTTGGGCACGTCCTCGAAGGGGCCGACCTCGACTGGCGGGATAGGAAAAATTGCCTAATTAATGAGACAGATATAATTAGGCATGGAGACATTCATCTATACTGTGTACAATTTTTAGGTTATATGGCGCGACTTCTGGGAGAGACACCCGAGAATGAACGGGCATTTATAGTGATGCTAAACTCTGAGAAGCCAACCTGGACAATCTCTGAATGGTTGAAGAATATCGAAGTCGTCAAGGCGCCTTAGGCGGGGGAGGCACATGGACTTTGACAAGGACAAAAAAGGAAAAGCACGAAATTTTGCACCCGAAATAACACCTTTCAAAATCAAAACTCGTTCGGAGTACCTCAGTAACAGTGAAATCATCACAGTCACAGACTACTAAAAATCAGCTATGTATAAATTAATCTTTCATATATTATCATCATCATTATCAAAGTATAGATATAGTCACTTACTTATGCCCAGCTACCGCCCGCCCTGTCCGTCGGAGCGGAACTCGAGCCGCTCGCAGACCCAGTGGTATCGCCCTTCTCTGTTATTGGGATTCATCAGCTCGGCGTTGAACCTGTAGTAGGTGTAGTGAGTGAGGATGATTGAGGATAGTACTGCACAACATAGACGTAGTAACCAGCAGGTCAAAAATATATTTTATTTACGGCTGACAAAGAAAAGGGAAAGAAGAATTAAGATTAAGAAAGAATATAGAAGAAAAAGAAGGATTGATAAACTCAAGTGATGATCAGCGAAAAAATTGCGTCAGGTAGTAGTAGTAGTAGTAGTAGTAGTAGTAGTAGTAGTAGTAGTAATTAGTAGTAGTGCACATGAAGCATCTTCACCACACTCAATTATGCTCCAATTCCTCACCTGAAAAACGCGTCGAAATTCATGAAGTTGTACTGTATGCGGTGCACGCGCCCAGTCTCGAACCCGTACACCTCGAACACCACGAACTTTTCCTTCGAGTTCTCGTGCACCGCGATGAAGCACATCTCGTTGTCCATGCACTTGGCCTCCTGGTAAAGTACAGGACCAAGTTGCTCGAAGTCGCTCGTGGCTTCCTCGGCTTGGATCACCATTTTGTGGTTGTTATATTTCTCTTGTTATAAGCTCTTACTCAATTTCAGTCGATTCCGACAACACACGTAAACTCAGCCTATCTTTCTGTTCCTAGTAGCACTTCTACTTAAACTTACTATACTCGCTATACGATTCACTGCTGTGACGCCGTTTCTAAAATAGACTACCTGTACCTATCTTACCTCTATCTGTGTACTGTAAGTGTAGTCCATAAGAATATGCCAGAATAGTTAAAGTTTGGTCAACTTCAGTGTATCGTTATCGTTTCAAAAACAATCATTCCCGAGTAACATTATTCCCTATGGTTCTCAGACCACGATGTCAACTTAACTGAACGCACCGCCGGCACAATAATTACTTAGTCCATAAAAATCATAAATCAATCAACATCAACCACGATGATAATCTTCATAAATCTTTAGGTAGTTCGATTCATCAAAAAGTTCCTTTCCCGGTTCATTTCTGCTTCCAAAACATATGCATAATAAGCAATTCAGTCTACCTTGTACAAGTTGCAGTTCATCCAGATGAAGATGACGTTCATTACAGTCGGTGGTTTCCACCCACCATGTGATGTTTGAGGTTGAAGTTCTTCCACCCACGGCCCATAAAACGCCCACCCTGCGTGAGCGACAAACTGTGGAAGCCGCTTCGCGTCTGATCTGGGAACAACCTATGCGCAATACCGGTGGCATAAACGGGTATCGGGCGATTCTGTTGAGGGTGTTCAGCGTCCAGCGGACTGAGCTGCGTGACATCCGTGCCTTTCTCGAAGTGGCGCAGCGCGGCGCGTTCAGCCGTGGTGAGCGTAGAGAGGTTCACCGATCGCGGCTTCTCGGCCACCGACCTTCCACTTCCGCTTACTGAACCCTGTGCTTCCGCCCTGTACTGCGCCGCTGCATCCGACTGCTGCTTCTGCACCAATATCTGATCCAAACTCATCGAAGCGTGGTTCTGTTGTCGTGCCTCTGGGTGTTTCAGTACCATCAACGGCGGTGGCAAGCCGACCAGATTCGCTCTCCAGATGTGCGGTCGAACTTTAAACAGCATGTTCAATCGCGGCTTCCGCTTCGTACTGTGTGTTCTGTACTTGTGCATGTTGCCGAACCTGCCGCGCGAGTAGAACTGGTCGGTCATATCAGGCCCCAGTATCAGCCGCTGATTCATCTTCGACACGAACGCTTTACTACGTAGTCGCCTGGTGCTCCTTCAGGAACAGACTCTTACTAGAGATCTAGCTCCTTGCTCAAGATGTCGCACACGTGTTCTTCGCCGTCCACCACCAGAACGTTCAAGGGACACGTAATCTGCTGGTCGAACTGAAACAGCGCGTCCACAGCCTCCTCCTAGATAATCCTCGCCATGTCGCGTGGTGCGTAGCCGTGCATCCCCGCGCCGATCGCCGGCAGCACGAGGGTTTGCGGGTACATGCGCGGTCACCTAACGCCGCCGCCGTGCAGGCCACTAGATTCGTTACTACGCGTAGGGCAACGCATGTGGTCGCTTGGGGTGCATTCACCGCTGCAGTGCCATGCGCACGCAGTAGCGCAGGCGCTGTGCAGCATCTAACGCAGAACCTTCCCAGAAGAAAGGCGTGACGACGAACGCAGCGCGATCCCACCTGCATACTGAGTTCAGGTCGCCGCCTGAGGGCTGTCGACTAACATCGTCGTCCTCGTCATCCGCATTAGATAGCATGTCGGTGTCGTTGCTCGCCGGGGCACAGCCGACATTCACAACGCTGCCTACATCGAGTGCGTGCTTCTCATTTCGCAGTGGCGTGCGGTTCTACTTCAGATAGGTGTCGCTGATTGTGATACCAGGTAGTGCGAAGTCGGCATTTAGGACGCCGAGGTCGTCCGCTACGAGACAAGGATAGTTCTTCAGCCTACGGTTGTCTCGCGTGCCTGTCTCTGAGTCTACTACCTCCACTCGCTCAGAGCTGTCCGAATACGACCACTCGCGCGACACGTCGAGGTCTTCCTGTTCGATTGTCATCGAGGGCAGTTCCCGCTTCAGTACCACCTCATTGAGTCGTTCGAATGCTTGTGTAACTGCACTCTCGTCGTCTTGCTCGCTATCAGCTTCCGATTCACAAGCTTATGCAGCTGCTTGAGCCTTTTCTAACTCTCGCGATCGCACGTAGCCGAGGAACACCCACTTACAGGCCTCCTCAAAACGGTGCGGATTCTGCAGCATGCCCTCGCTGAGCGATAAGGCATCATACATTTCGCGCATAAAGATCGCCTTCTCTGCCTCCGATTGAATGCACAGGTGACTCGCGTTGCTGCTGCTGCTGCTACTGCTGCTGCTACTCGAGCTTGCGCTATCTACTGATTCCTATTCCTTAACAGCGGCGCCGCCGAGTCACAGATAAACTTGCCGACCGACCTCGACGAGCTCAACTGGTAGTTTCTTTGACGCACCCGACGCTTCCGCCGCTGCGCGCGCCGCCTTGGCCGACAGCGCCGGTGCCGTAAGACACATATCGAGCAACTTCGGCAGAGCGCCCACCCACGCTTGCAACACAGGACTGTGCTTTCACTTCGCATGCGGATCTTTCGCTCACGAACTCGCCGCAGCTTCATCTCCACTCTTCCCTTTGCCTTTGCCCTTCCCTTTACCTGAACTCATTCTTCATCGGTCCTTGTCATACTTATCGTACTCTCACGAGTCCAGCTGCCGCGCCGCCCGCTCCTGCTGAAGGACCATGTGCTGCGAGGCCATGTACGCGTCTCGGACGAAACCCGCGCCGCCGCGCTCGAGCACCTTCAAACCTAAACCTTTATTCGGCAGAAAGTTGGGCACGATGGGCTAGATGCCCGTCACGAGGCCGATCTGTTCGTCCACCATCGCGTCAAGCTCTGCTTCTGACACGACTTACTCAGCAAATGATGATGATGATGATGATGAGTTTCATCGCTGCAGCTGAAGTTGCAGTTCGAGCTCTCAACGCTTCACTGCTCTTAAATCATTCACCTACTCAAAGACGTCGCCGTGCACCACACTCACCGCGCCGATACCCGGTAACTCGAGGCTATTCACGAACTTGCACTTCTTCTGCGCAATGCTTTCCTGCAGCTGACGCATCACGCGCGCCCTATTCCGATCGCTCGTCATGTTCGCCGTCGTGTAGCGCTTGTTATTACTAGATCTCAGCCTCCATCCGCGACTTCCACTCTGAGTTTCGGATTTCCTCGGCACGCTTACTACCTCGACGTCCTACTAGTTGCGTCGTCCCTCGATCGTTGTTGTGTCCTTAGTCAGCTGTGTCCGTTCGGCCCGCTCACGCGCGGTCTTCGCGTCGTCGTTGTGATCGAAGGTTGGCGCCGTGAACACCATCTCTCCGCCGCGGTGAGGTCGCGAGTACATTCCCGGATTAACGTTGCCGTCGTCGTCTTTGTCGCCGAGATCGCGCTGGTATGCGCGTTGAGCGGAGTTTGCGTACGCACTAATGCGTGTGTTGGCACCGGCAGTTACAGCCTTGCCGGAACGATACCGCCGCTGCGAAAGAATATGACTTGAAGCACAGCTTCTGGCGCGGCCAACGCCGACGCCGCGCCGCAACGGATGCATCTTTAGAATTAGATATAAATTGTAATTGTTTCAGCTGTTCTCTCTTTAGATTTAATCACGACCAATATCAAGTCCACGAAATTAGTTTAGCTGTAGAGAAACCAAGAACTACTTCCCGTAAAAAAGCCCACAATAGACAATACAAACAAAAGATACCTTAGACATAACCAAGCAACACCAGTTACAGTTTCATTTCAGTACTATCATCATGATTTGTTACATCACTTCGTTTCGCGTTGCCGCCCCTATCGCAGCGCTGGATTACTCCCGAGAAAAAATAATGTACGTGCTGGTGAAAAAAATTTCGAATTCGGTGAAATGAGTTCATTGACCCTGCAGGTGCAGATGGTGAAAATCTGACACGCGGTTATGTCAATGTCTATAATATGGAAAACATAGTTTTGAGGTGCTCAAGGTAATGGTTAACTCACATCGGAAAAACATACTCGAGAAAAAGTTCGTCTAAACTTACAGGGGTCTGAAAAAATAAATACGGTAGACTGTGGAAAACATCACTCTCTGCGTTAGTCTACGTAAGTACGTCCTCTCACTCACTTATCCCCAGTGGCGCTTTTTAGCGTTCGCTACCTGCTTCGGTTTTGCAGGCCCCTCTTCCTTCGGTGGTTCATCCTTGTCCGTTATATCATCGTCCGCATCCCTGCTCGTGTTAGAAGTTATCGAGCCGCGCTTCCCAGTTTTACCACCTGGATTATCACTATCATCTCAACTACTAGACTGTCCTGTCACACTACCGCGCATCGATTCGCGGACTTTCGGTCAAGCAACGTCTGACATATTGCTCGCTGTTCAACTTATCGGAGCCTTCTCAACTGCCTTGACGGCCTTGATCTTATTATTCTAATTCTTGAGTGCTTTCTTTTTCCTTTCTCTGCGTCACTTGGTCTCCTCTTGCGCTATACGAATGGTTTCAGCAACATCAGCAGAACTGTTACCTGACTCACTAACCATGTCAGCACGTTCGCTGCCGCGACTGTAGCGATTGCCAGCCGTATCGCGAGAGTCGCGACTGAAACGCGAACCACCAGTTGCGAGCGAGTCTCGCCCGCTACTTGGCCTGCTTCTCCTGCCCCCACGCGCCTTCGCCAGTCAGGACTGTTACTGGTCACCTTCGCTTGCTCATCCCCCTTCCATCCG
>JACLAC010022762.1_pt1 | contig 11415 bp, 9 predicted proteins | sample 8027881 | NCBI WGS metagenome assembly JACLAC01 (sample SAMN15725517, study PRJNA655200) | protist metagenome | isolation source: fluorescence activated cell sorting (FACS) single amplified genomes of... | place: Spain: Blaines Bay Microbial Observatory, Mediterranean Sea | collected 2016-01-19 | reverse complement strand
GACAAATCTCAAAACGCGCGTACGCGAATCCTGCAGGATTTCAAGAAAGGCAAGACGCTGATCCTCATTGCCACTGACCTTGCCGCGCGAGGCATTGATGTTGACGGAATTTCGCACGTCATCAACTACGACATGCCCCACGACTGCGACTCCTACGTACATCGAGTCGGTCGAACCGGACGTGCCGGCCAGGAGGGTGTCGCATTGACGTTCTGCATGGCCGAGGACATCGACCAGTTGCGAGCCATCGAGCAGCACATTCAGCGAAAGCTCGAAGTCGACTCACAACACCCTTACCATGTGCCAGGCCTCGAAGAGCTGACCGCATCACCGCCGTCAAAACACCGTCGCAGCGAAGGCGGCTCTCAGAAAGGCCGTGGTCGTCCGCGTTCAGGTGGTCGACACTCCTGATTCGCTGAAAACTGTCATTGGTTTGGGTACCATCGTTTCTGAAACTGCGATCGCTATCGCGAAACCAGAGCTACCCCGAATGATTCCAGAGGTTCAGCGACGTGCGAGTTTTTCCAGCGATACTTTGTCTGCTTCTGACAGACGCGTTGTCAACTGAGGCTTCGGCATCTTACGAAACGGAAATCAAACCGATCCTCAAAAAGTACTGCGTAGACTGCCACAGCGGCGGGGATGAAGCCAAAGGTAAAGTCGACCTCTCGACGATGACTTCCTCGAATTTCGCAACGCGATTCGAGCACTGGGAATCGGCGATCGAGCGGGTCAAAGCTCACGAAATGCCGCCTGAAGATTCGCCACAGCCGACGGAAGAAGAACGGCAGCGACTCTTTAAGTGGTATCACGACCAGATTGATTCCGTTGAGGCTCATCCTGGATTCTTTGCTCCGCGTCGCCTCTGCGCGAGCGAGTATCGCAAGACACTCCGTTCACTGTTCGGCTTCGATCTCGAAGTCGCCATTATTGAAGCCGAGCAAACGGTGGTCGAAAAGTCGCTTGTGATGAAGCTCCTGCCAACGGATCCGCCCGGAGCCAGCGGCTTTCGCAATGACACTCATGGGAATCCTCTCACAACGACGCTGTGGGATCAGTACTCCTATCTTGCCGACGCAGGCCTGGCAGAGTTGTTCTCGCAAAAGCGACGTTCTTTGCTGGAAGAAATCACGGGCCCAATCCCGCAGACCGGCATACAACTTGAGCATGCCGAAAAGTTAGTCCGATCTTTCGTGCCGCGAGCATTTCGACGAAACGTCGCGGACGAAAAACTCGCTCAAATCATCAAGTCGGTGGCACAAAGCGACGATGTCGAAACTGCAGTGAAGATCGAATTGAAAGCCGTGCTTATGTCGGCCGGTTTCATGTTTCGCGGGTTGCTGATGAAAGGCGAGGCTGGCAAGCAGCAATCGGTTGACAGCTACGAACTTGCGGAACGTTTGTCGTACTTTATCTGGGGTGACATGCCCGACGCCGAGTTGTTCGAAGCTGCATCGACACGCAACCTTTCAAACCCAGACATCTACGCAGCGCAGATCGAACGGCTGATCGACTCTCATAAATCTATCAATCTTGCAGATGATTTCGCTTCACAATGGCTGACTCTCGACCAGATCGCCAAACAGTCAGTTCAGGTGCCCGAAGCCGAGGCTCTGAGATCGCAACCAATCGACTTCATGTATCACCTCTTTGTGGAAGATCGACCGCTGCTGGAATTGCTGGACTCGAAAACGGCATTCGCGAACCCGTTCACGGCAAAATTCTACGGAGCTGATTCAAAACAGATGATCCGGTATCGCAAACAAAAAGGTATTGAACGCGAGATCGTTTCGAATCAGAAGATCTCACTTGTCCAGACAAAGAATCGTGGCGGGATTCTTACCATGCCGGGCATTCTGGAAATGAACCGCGGGCCGGTGATTCGCGGAACCTGGATACTCGAACGGATCCTGGGCGAAGAATTGCCCGAACCACCAGCAGACGTCGGACAGATTCCGGCAAACCCGCCAGAGAAAAATCTCACGTTCCGTGAACGGTTCGAGATGCATCGAAGCAAGGCGACCTGCGCCATCTGCCACGACAAAATCGACCCACTGGGATTCTCGCTGCAGTGGTACGACGGTCCAAATTACAAACGTAATGTCGATGTCGATACGACGGGTCAACTTCCCACCGGAGAATCGTTCGAAAACTTCGCCGGTTTGAAGCAGATTCTCGTCACATCACAAAGCGAACCAGTCATTCGAAACATCGTAGAACGCACGCTTTCCTACGCACTTTGTCGTAAACTGGAAGTTTTCGACCGTCCAACGGTCGATAAGATTGTTGACGAACTCGTCGCCTCAAATGGCACCTACCGAGACCTCGTCCACCGGGTTGCGACGAGCCTTCCGTTTCAGCAAACGGTCAAGAGGAACTGAACATGAACTGGAATATCGATCGCCGCACGTTTCTTCGAGGAACTGCCGGAGTTGCACTGCCGCTGCCATTCCTGAATCTGATGACGGCATCGGCAAAGGAATCAGCTACCCAGAAGCCGCCCGTCCGCTTCATGACTCTGTTCAAACCAAATGGTGTCCATCCTCCATCCTGGAATATCAGCGGCGGATCGGAAAACGATTTCCGCATGTCGCCGTTGATGCGGCCCTTTGCCAAACACAAAGACGACCTGCTCATCCTGGACAACATGGGCAACTTCGGATTCTCTTCGCACGCCAATTCAACGCGACGGTTTCTGTCGGGCCATCATAGAAACACAAAGTCTGCTTCAGTCGACCAGTTAATCGCGGACAAGATCAGTGGCGACACGCCGCACCGCTCGCTGGAACTCACGACCGAAGGTCTCTTCCCCAACCAGATCGGCTGCAGCTACATCTCGTACGATCAAGGCGGACAGCCGATGCCGCGCGAGAGCGATCCACAACTTATCTTCGATCGGCTGTTCCGAAGCCCGCTAAGCCATCCCCGGAAACGGCAGGAGATGGCCAGCCTGTTGGACCGAGTTCGAGATGACGCAAAGTCACTAAGTCGTAAAGCCGGACACGAAGACAGAGCGACGCTCGATCAGTACCTGACGGTCGTGCGGGAAACTGAAAAGCGTCTCCAGGACATGCAGGGACGATCGTCTTCGACTGACTTTTCAAAATTAAAACGCCCGGAACGGCCAGCGAATTTGAATGAACAGGCCGAGTCGATGATCGATCTGATCGCTCTGGCCATGTGGACTGACTCCAGTCGCTGCATCACGTACATGCTTGGAAACAGCAACAGCCGGATGATCTTTGATTTCCTTGGCATCAAAGAGCAACACCACTACCTGTCACACTTCTTCCGAAACTTCAGCCGCGAAAATCTGGAAGCACTCCTGAAGATAAGCCGGTGGCACATGGAAAAGTTTGACTACCTGCTGACTCGGCTGAAGTCATTCAAAGATCACAACGGCACATTACTCGACCACAGCGTGGTGTTGTTTGGATCAGGAATGGGCCACAGCGATAACCACACTGCGACTCGAATCCCGATCATCCTTGCCGGTCAGGGTGGCGGCATGCTCAAAACTGGTCGCTACATCCGTTACTCACAGAATCAGCAACTAGGTCAACTGCATCTGGCACTGCTGCAGAAATTCGGCGTCGAGCCGGACTCGTTTGCCGGCTCAAGCTCGGCTCTGGCTGGACTCGACTCATCCGATTTCACTCCGTGGCACGAACAACCTTTCGAAAGCTGGGTCAAAGTCGAGGGCGACCAGATCACGGTCCAGGGCCGACTTCGAATGTCGGATAATCTGGATGAAGCGAAGTTATTCTTCCTTGACGTCGAGGGCAAGCCGGCGGTACGCATCGAAGTCAATTTCAAAGACTTCCATAACTTCAACATCGCCTACCACTGCGGAACTCCGATCACGATTTCGGGCACAGGCAACGAGCAAGGCGACAGACTGACAATCACAAAAGTGAAAGAGCTGAAATCGGTCTTCGGAGCCAAGCCAGGCAGTGCTGCAGGCTAAACCATCTTCATGGTTTAGATGCAGGAGCTTGAACACTGACAGAATTTCATTTCCGTGCTGGCCCTCCAGCCGGACACTGAAAAACGATTCTGAAAGTGCTCAAGATGCACGTCCGGCATTCGTTTCGCAATCATCCATCAGAACAAAAGTGTGGTTGATGTTTGGGGCTCCCACGGCGTTGCCCCGAGGCACACAGTGATTTTTCCTGCTGGCCTGATCAGCCCTGGCGAAGGTGACGGTTCCTTACACCCGTTGTCGCGATGCCTTGCAATACCGCCGTATAAATGTGGAATACCACGCGAATTGCTACCCACGTAATTGATGGCGATAAACGGTCTTCACGGGTCCTGGGAAAGAACGAATTTCAACGCGAGCGTCTACTTCGTCAATTTGAACGCAACGTCAATAAAGTCATTGAGACACGCGTGTCTATCAAAATGATGGAGTGAACACGCCGACTGTCCGACGAATCCAGTAAGAGCCTGACAAACAGGAAACAGCAAACCTCAAATGGTTACTTCTTCCGTTCAGCTCGCTGGACGGCGACCATCAGACCAGCAAACGACTCGAAGTCTGCTGGAAATCTGATCTGAGCATTATGTTTCTTGAAACTTTCACGAGTCTTGACGCTACCGTTCCATTCGTCCAGCGAAAGCGATCCGTCTTTGTTTTTGTCGAGTCTCCCAAAGACGTATTTCGCCCAGCGTCCTTCAGCACTTTTTGCTTCATATTCGGCGGCCACAATTGGAGTTCCAGCTGGAGTTGCAGCAGGCTTCGCTGCCGGAGCCGAAGTTGAACGCGAAGATTTAACTGTCGTCGTAGCAACAGCGGTGGCTGTCGGTGACGGACTGGCTCCTGATGCTCGCGAAATTTCACGAGGCGTCAGCAGACTATCCCGGTTTGTGTCAAGTGCGAAGAACTCTTTGTATTTCTTACGGTCCCACTCGTAGAGTCCAATCTGACCGTCTTTATCCTGGTCTGCGGCCTTCCATGCTTCAGGCAGATCAACCGTGACTCTCGGTGCAGGCTTGGGCTTACTGCGACTTGAACGTCCTCGACTGTCTCGAGAACTCGATCCGTAGCGACTGTCTCGAGATCGGTCATCGCCTCGACCATAATCGCCCGGGCCACGTCCATCTCCGCGATCAGCATCGCTTCCCCGACTACGGTCACCGTAACTCGGCGGGCCGCCGCGTCCCGGAGGACCACCGTATCCGCCGCCAGATTCTCTTCCGCGACGCATTTCTTCCATCGCACGGGGAAGCATCTCACCAAATTTTTCACGGGATATGCCTCGTCGAAAATCGGCTCCCATTTTCTGCATGGAATCGCGCATCGGTCCCGGAATCCGCCGAGTTTCTTCTTCATCCAAACGGCCGTCCCGGTTCCGGTCCATCATTCCAAAAAAACGATCCGCCATGCCTGACGAATCACCCCCACGACCGGGCTGTGCAAGGGCTGCACCGGGCGCAGAAAGCAGCAGTGTCGTGGCAAGTACGAGATAAGCTCTGTTCATTTTTCCGTCTCCGTTTCTGGATGCTTCAGTTTGAGATCGAGTTCAAACTGCTGCGGGTAATCTCCGTCACGCCCCGAGTTTTTAATCGGTTTCGCATTTACCTCAAGATCAGTTCTTTGCATCAGTGCCGTGTACAATCCTTCAACGTCAAAACGTTCCTTAGCATGCCCGGCAGCGGTTACTGTTCCTCGCTCGTTCCGAGTTCCTTCGCCAAACTGCAGCTTCGTCAAATAGTGACGCTCGGTGCCGTCGATGTTTTTTGTGATAGTGTCCGCTTCTTCGAGCCAGTTGACACGACTTGATGCCCACTCGCCGACGGACTCAGCAACTTTGACCTGTGGCTCAAGCACTTTCAGCAGTTCCTTCTGTTCCTTTTCGTACTGTGTTGCCTGTTGGACTTTCTTTTCGAGTCCTGCGACCGCGTAAGAGCGGTAACCGAACAGTCCGATCAACAGCAAAGCAACGGCAGCTACACCGGCCAGTTTTTTGTGTCGAGAATAGTCCTTCTTGACAGCCGGTCGACGAGGATTCAGAAAATCGAAGGCACACGACACTTCCAGCGAACGGCTGACAAGCTGGCCGATCGGTCCGCCGAACGCGCCGTGTGGCTCGTTGACCGGCGTGCAGCCGAGCGTGACTCCTTGTCCCTGAAACGGATCGAGCTGTTTGATATCACATCGAAATCGGTCGCGGATGGCATCGCCGAGTTTGTCATTCTCGTCCGGCGATCCGACCATCCAGCACCGCACGACTCGCGAATTTGGCAGTCGTTTCTGCAAAGCCACAAGTGCCCGGCTGATCTCTGCTAGAATGGGAGTCGGCTGCCCGCCGCCAGGCATTACCTGCGTTGAATGAGTGAAGTGCAGGTGTCCTTCGCCAAGAATTGAAATCTCAACGCGATCGCCATGCTGGGCCACCACGACCACGATTTCTCCTTCGCTGTGATCAATTCGGTGTTCTTCCAGTGCGACGATTCCTGCCGTTGCCACTGACGAAACGCCGACAGACTGCAGGTCAAGGCCGGCGGCCGTCGAGATTGTTCGGAGGCGTTTGATCCGATCCTGATGAACGGTTGAAACCAGAACGTCACGCACCGATGCATCTGCCCGGCGTGGAAGCGGCAGGAAGTCCAGCGTTAACTGGTCGAGCGGAATCGTCGACTTCGCCGCTGACTGATACCGAACGAGATCCGGCAACTCGTCGTCGGACACGTCGGGAATTTCAAGGTGCCGCACGATGACGTCTTCACGCGGCAGCGAGATGCAAACCTGACTGGCGGACGTTCGCTTGCGCCGCAGTTCCCCTTTCAGCCAATCGCCCAGTCCCTGAGGGTCATTGACGGAAATCGATTCCGGCACGGCCAGTGAAAAACTCGTACGAATCTTCACTGAACCTCGTTCAACGGACGCTTCGATTCCGCAGATTCGATGAGGTTCCAAATCAATGGCAAGGAATTCAGACATGGTTGTTCTTTCTTGTTCTGCTGCCGCTTCAGGCAATGATTGCCAGCGTTGGAACGCCGTTTCCCATGCCGCAGTTCGTTGTATCGTTTCGTCTACAACTTCTGTTGATTGTAATGTCGCCAAAAACTAATCAGTTGGTTCCGTCGTCAATAATTCCGGTCAGCTCTGTGCTTGTGTAGCCGCGTCCGAGTTCGGTCAGGTCGCTGACCGAAACCACTTTTGCCGGAGACTCAGTTGAGTCAATCGTTGCTTCCACTCGGGTGTAACCACCGCCCTCTTCGAAGAATCCGACGATCTGAGCTCGGAACACGTGGCCGCGACCAGTGAGGAATCGATCGAGTTTGACCATCGTTGGCAGGTCCACAATTCCTTGTGAAACCAACCAGCCGGTGTTTATTCGCATGGTTGCCTGCTCTGCAATCGCTTCTCCTTCGGCCCCGATCATCGGCGATGACGTTATTGCTTGAGCGATGTCTTCAGTCATGTCAGGAATGCCGAGCAGAATTTCGATGCGGGCCTGATTAACGTTGATCCGTCCCGAAAGCTCTGGACCTTCGACAACCGTCAATGCATCCAGCAGCGTCGGCAGGTAAGTCTGCATCGATCCCGGATCGGCTGCCCACGGGCTTTGCAGCAACATTTCTTGACCTTCGATCTCGGCTTCCACCTGAGCCCCGATCAGTTCGTACAACGATTCCAGGTCGTATTTCGCCCCGTTCGACAAATCCATACCGCCGCGACTTACCGTTCCTTGAGCGTTGCCACCCAGCGCGTTGCCGATAGCCGCCGCCGCTTCAACGAGTCCACCCTCCGACGTTCTTGAGTTGCCGGACTCGGTGTTTGAATCAGAATTGCTGTCCGAACTCAAATCTGCTGAACCAGATTCAGCAGCAATTGCCGTCTCGTCCTGCGCCGCCGGATCGTCAGGGTCGACATACGCGCCATACATTCGGAAGGCAACGACGAACTGAGCGATGTCTTCATCGAATTCTTCGGCCAACGAATCGTAAAGCTCATCAAGAACGCCGTTGTTGATATAGGTCCGCTCGGTTCCGTCGGCTCGCTGGTTGAGTTCGCGAGCGTTCACCGTCAAAAACGCCGCCCAGCCCGGCTGAAGAATTCCGTCCAAATTGTCGAACGGAGCGTTTGCATCGCCGTCGTTCTCGTTGGAATCCAGCTTGCCGTTCCGGTTGGCGTCTTCGCCATAGAGCAGAGCTGCAGTGACGCCAGCTACCTGGAGAAGCTCGTCGATCGATTTTAAATCTCCGTTTCGCGGTTCGTACGGCGGGTCAAGAGAAGTGTAATAGTCGCTTTCCGCTCCGTAGAGCCGCAAGGTCTCGTCATCGTCGACCCAGTCGAGAATCGCATCGGCGACTTCCTCGGTCATGTCCGGAAGGTACATGAGCATCTCACGCGTCTGTGTTTCATCGAGTTCGAAGCTTAAGAGTCGATTCAGGTTAAGTCGTCCGGATTCGTCGATCAGTCCGTTTCTTACAGCTGTCCCGGCGGGGTCGGTTTCGACGGGAGCAATCACTGAAAAGTATCCTCGACCGCGAGCGTTTTCGGACTCCCGTAACAGAACGCCGCGGAACCGATTCGGGTTGTGGTAGAGGCTGGCGTCTTCTTCCGTTTCGGGAGCGGCGATCACGGCCGCCGCCAGCTCGACGCCGGAATCAGCAAATGCACGGGACTCAGCCTGTCGGCCGTACATCGCCGTCGCTTCGGATTCTGAAATCATGATCTCAGAGAAGCTGTACGCTCCAAGCGTCAGCATCGCGATGACGACCATGACGAGAATCAGAACGCTGCCACGCCGTTTGGCGGACTGATTATTGAGGCTGCCTTCGGTAACCCGACGCGTCAGTGAAGGACGAATTTCACAACGGGGGTGTTGACTTGATCCCGCGGTCATGCGTCGAGTTTTCACGTTCGACGGCCAAACTCGCAGTGCTGTCAGACCAGGTTGAGGAATTACATGGTTCAATAGACCAACCCCTCAAAAGGACTCGAGACAACCAGCGGAACAACGATGCGATACGAGTCGGTCGACTCGCTTGGCTGGTGATAGAGGATTGAGCCTTCGGGGTGAGCAGGTTCTCGAAACCCAATCGTGACGCCGATCGCGTTTGGAAGGCGTTCCTGCACGTCGCTGTCCCATTCGGTCAGCCACTCGACACCGTCATGGTATTCGAACGACAGCGTGTTGATTTCTTCGGCCAGTAACTTTGATTGAGTTGCCAGTTGAACCATGTCGCCCTGCTGATCGGCCAGCGTCAGCACGAATCGGTCACCGGACATCCGAGCCAGTCCGTTGATTCCGTCTTCATACTCGTTCTCTGTCTGAAACTGGTCGGCAACCATCGAAGCCAGATTTCCTTCTCCTCCTGCGAGGAAGTACGAGATAGATTTTTGATTACTTTGTGATTCCGGGTTCAGCATGTCTTCGGCAAAATTTGTGTCAGGCCGGTACGGGCGATTGATATGTAAAACCACGGACACAGCATCACCAAAAACTCCGATACTGCTGCCCGAGTACGCTGCGGCCGGATCGGTGACTTCAACTATCGGCTCAACCAGAAACTCGTCGGGATCTGAGTCAGCCGAACTGGTGTCGTCTTCGGAAGTGTCGTCAGGGATGTACTCATCGACCGGCGGTGCGTACATCGTCGACCGAATATCGGTTGAAATCTTTGTCAGGATGGCACGAGCGATTTGAGCACGCTCGACTTCGACCTGTCCGAGCGTTGAGAATCGCCAGTGCAGTTCCAATGATGAATAGACAACGGTTAGTAATGTCCCCGTCAGGCCGAGCGCGAGCATTAACTCAAGCAGTGTAAAGGCCGCGCGACCATTAGGTCGCTCGAACGACTGAGAAATACGAGTTGATGAGGCAGGTGGGTGTTTTATCACAGACCTTCCCCCTCAAGCTCAGCCTCTTCTGCCGCTGCTGCTTCGGCTGCTGCCATTTCATAAACAATTGGATCACGGATTAGTCGCGACATTGAGAAGCTCGTACTCGCCAGCTGATTTGCACCTTCGTAGTTAACCGTGACAGTGACATTCTGAAGATCGGCGTGAGGGCCTAAGACGGCCTGCATGGACCATGTCCACGACTCGTCGTCCTGGAATGGCTGGTCGGTGATGTCTTCCAATGGCTCGACGGCAGCGACGATCTCGGCCATCTTTGACTCGGCCCGCAGGATCGCCTTTGTGGTTAGACGAGCTTCGACTGCAGAACGCATTCCGTTATGTGAAAGCTGACTGAGTGCGACGAACGCGGTCATGAAAATCGCCAGCGAAATCAGTACTTCCAACAACGAGAACCCTCGCCGAGTTGTTACGCTCGGCGTCAGTCGTTTCGCATGGTTACTTACTGCCGATTTCATCGGTCGTTACCTACAGGTTCGTACCTTCCTTGACCGTGACTCCTCCCGTTAAATCCCGCACCAGTATCGTTCGAGCGTTCCCGTACGCGTCGACGATTTCGAACTTTGTGTCTGACGACGTACCGTCTGAGTAAAAGAGAATCGGAGCTGACCAGGAAAGACCGTTCAATTCGCCAGCGCCGGCAAGCCCGCTCAGTAGTTCTGACGATAGACTCGAGCCGGTGCCACCCCCTGATTCTCCAAATGTGATTGTCTCTGGCAGTGTGTCCGAGTGCTTTCCCTGATTAACTTTTTCGTCCGAGGTATCTTCCGGCGCAGTCGACAGAGGAACCCGCAAGTAGTGATTTCCGCCCGGCTCGTACACGAACTGCCAGGTCTCATCCCGATCCAGCGCCAGAATGCGAGTCCCGGCCAGTAACGCTCTGACGTCTTCCGTTGCTGATCCAGTTTGAGTGTCCCGCCAACTGTTCATCAGCGGCGAAGCTGCCATCGAGGTCAGTACGATCAGCACCATTACCGCCAGTATGATCTCAATCAGCGTGTAACCGCCGGTTATGGAATCAGGTTTCCTGGCGATTTGACGTTTCATCGATTCACACTTTGATCAACCAATAATTGTAGGGTGCGTCTCGACGCACCATGCACGCTTCGTTTGATTGGTGCGTCGAGACGCACGCTACGTTTCTTACAAATTCTGAGCCCAGTTGATGACATCGTCCTCTGAGCCTTCCTGCTGATCAGGCCCGGCCGACCATACGGCTGGCTTATCGATTAGTCCTTGACGGTTACCGCTTGGTGGGTACTCGTAATACAGCGGGTTTCCCCAGGCGTCCTTTGGCATTTCGGCGATGAACGGCTGCAACTCACGCCCTGACTTATCGGTGCCCGGTTGCATCAGCATGCCAACGACGATTTCAGAGTCACCAGTCGGGTAAACGCCGTCGTGCTTAACAGCGTACATCTGAATGTTCTTTTCGAAGTCACGGATGTGAATTTTTGTGGCGTCAACCATCGCCCCCTGTTGCTGGCCGAGCAACTGCGGAACGGCAAACGCGGCAATAACGCCGATGATTGCCATAACGA
>JACLAC010017741.1_pt1 | contig 11415 bp, 4 predicted proteins | sample 8027881 | NCBI WGS metagenome assembly JACLAC01 (sample SAMN15725517, study PRJNA655200) | protist metagenome | isolation source: fluorescence activated cell sorting (FACS) single amplified genomes of... | place: Spain: Blaines Bay Microbial Observatory, Mediterranean Sea | collected 2016-01-19 | reverse complement strand
GAGGACGAGTACGACTGGGAGTACTGCGGCGCGCCGGGCGACCGCCCGTACTGGTACTGCGCCGAGAGCATGAAGTGGGGCTACCACGACGAGGAAGAAGAACACGACTACGTGCCGGACGAGGAAGACGCTTCTGAAGAAGAGGAAGAGGAAGCCTGGGAAGAGCAGCGCTGGTGCTACGAGACCGAGCAGTGGGTGCCGGAAGATCGTCCGTTTTGGTACGACGAAGCGACTGGCGAGTACGGCTACCACGGCCGCGCGGGCGAGCGCCCCTACTGGTACTGCGAGGCCACCAACACCTACACCTTCCTGGACGACGAGCACGAAGAAAAGATTCCCTACGTCGAGCCGACCGAGGAGGAGAAGGAAGCTGACCGCCTGCAGCAGGAAGCCGACATCCCGGTTGAAGAAGAGAAGGAAGCTGATCGCCTGCAGCAGGAAGCCGACATCCCGGTGGCTCTGCTGCCCAGTGTCGTGAGCAACCGTGTGTACGCGGAAGTGGAAGAAGCCGCCGCCGTCGAAGACGACTCTGAAGCCTGGACCTGGGACTGGTGCTACAGCTGGCACCCGGCCTACAGCTACACCTGCGAGGAGACCGGCGCGGAGGTCGAGGTCGAGGCGGACTGGTCTTACGACTTCACCTACTACCCGGAGTACAAGTACGTGTGCGAGGAAACCGGCGAGGAAGTGGTGCTGGAAGAGAAGTGGGAGTGGGACTGGGCGTTCTACACGACCGAGGACGAGTGCGAGGAAGAAGCCGAGGAGGAAGAAGAGGCCACCGCTGCTGCCACCTGGGACTACGAGTACTGCGAAGAGACCGGCGACTGGTGGTACACGCACAACGAGCAGCGCCCGTACTGGTACTGTGAAGAGACCGGCGAGTACCACCACCACGGCCGCGTGGGCGAGCGCGCCTACTACTACGACGCCGAGGCCAACACCTACACCTACTTCGACGACGAGACCGAGGAGAAGATCCCCTACGTCGAGCCGACCGACGAGGAGAAAGAAGCCGACCGCCTGCAGCAGGAGGCCGAGTGGGAGGAGGCCTGCTTCCGCTACCACTACGGTCTATTATCACTTGGAAAGTCGTTCTAGCTCAATAGATTTTTTCTATGACAGTGTCCATGAAAAACGCTCAATAAAAAAGTTTGTTCAGCCTCGTGTATCCCATCGTGACCACGCGTAAAAAATTCGAACGACTTTGCGCATCAGGCTGGTTCGCCGGCGAAGAGCCGTTCCCGGGTGCCCAGTACTGGTACGACGAAGAAACCGGCGACTGGGACTGGGAGCGCCCGTACGTGTACTTCAAGACCGGCGAGAAGAAGACCGTGACCAACGAGGACGGCGAGGAGGTGGAGACCGGCTTCGACGAGTACGACTGGGAGTACTGCGGCTTCCCGGGGCAGCGCGCGTACTGGTAAGACTTCATCATGATTAGAATTTTCAATTTGACTTACAACCTGAAAAATGCGTACGTCTATAATGCAAACCCTTAGAAAACACATCGATTTCGTATGATTTGAAACGACTCCAACACCCGGCCGTTCATCACTACTAATTTTTCTACTTAATAGGTACTGCGAGCAGACCGAGAACTGGGGCTACTTCGACGAAGTTGAGCAGGCCGAGCTGAACGTGCACCCGAGCGTCACCTTCTGGTGAGTAATCACTGAAAATATCAACTTTGACTTCAACTTTCCATTTGCATACTTCATCTACTTCGCGAGCCTTTAGAAAACGCAGCGATTATAATCATTTCAAACCGACTTCAACACCCGGCCGTTGATCACTGAAATTTTTTTGGTTCAGGTACTGCGCCGATTCCGACACCTGGGGCTGGAACCGCCCGTACGTGTTCACCGGCGAGTACGAGTGCGTGTGGGACTGGGCCTACACCTACGTCCCGGCGTACACCGACGAGGAGACCGGCGAAGAGGTCGAGGCCGACTGGAGCTACGACTACACCTACTACCCGGAGTACACCTACACCTGCGGGGAAACTGGTGAGGAAGTGGTGCTGGAAGAAACTTTCACGTGGGACTTCGAGTGGTGCTGGCACTCTTTTGGTGAAGGTGAAGATGACTGGTGCTGGACCATGCAGGCGTGCTGGGAGTACGCTGGTCAGCCGGGTGACCGTCCGTTCTGGTACTGCGAGGAGACCGACTCCTGGGGCTGGTGCGACGAGCTGGACCAGGCCTTCTACCGCAGCCCGGAGCTGGAGGGTGAGTCCGCCTTCGAGCCGACCTACTGGTACTGCAGTGAGACCGACACTTGGGACTGGGACCGCCCGTACGTGTTTACCGGTGAGTACGAGTTCGTCTGGGACTGGAGCTACACTTACCACCCGGCCCACACCTACACGTGTGAGGAGTCCGGCGAGGAAGTGGAGGTCGAGGCCGACTGGAGCTACGACTACACCTACTACCCGGAATACTCGTACACGTGCGAGGAGACTGGTGAAGAAGTGGTGCTGGAAGAAACTTTCACGTGGGACTTCGAGTGGTGCTGGCACTCGTTCGGCGAGGGCGAGGACGACTGGTGCTGGACCATGCAGGCGTGCTGGGAGTACTGCGGCGAGCCGGGCGACCGCCCGTTCTGGTACTGCGCTGAGACCGAGACCTGGGGCTTCCACGACTCTCCCGAGGAGATCTTCGTGGTCGACGCGCCGTTCGAGTTCGAGGAAGCCGAGCTGTCCGACGACGAGGACGAGTTCGAGTTCGTGGAAGACGAGGAGTAAGCGGATTAATCGATCATGAGCACGCTTGGCGGCTGCAGGCTACGCTGAGCACCGCCTTGCTTTACTTACATTGTTTAAGTACCCTGCTCTGTTCATTATTTCATTTTCCGCAATCTTCCACCTCGTCCGTCCATCCGGCCTGTCTCGCCCACCTCACCAGCATGTGGCACCAGCTCAGCTCTCAAGCTCGCAGTTCGTCGCGCTCTTCGACCACTCTACACGAAAACGAAAACCGATCGAGAAGGAGCATCGGTCGATGCACTGGCACTTGCTGCGCCGCGCGCGAGGCCTTGCATCGTTAATCAAACAGCATATAGAATAGATGATGACATAGAGAAACGAAGAGCATACTAGATGAGCATAGCGAGACATAGCATAGCTGGAACAGCCATAGGCATAGCATTGGCACACCGTACAGTAAGAGACAACGCAGGTACACCAGACGGATCGAATCCAACGTGACGACTAGAGCATTTCATCGTGATAGAAGTTTGAGTAGTGGTATTACTTTATGTGAAATTTACGTACGTATGGGTATGATTGAGTAAAAAATCGAGTGAGTTTAAGAAGACGTTGTACGACTAACTGTTCTGTTCATTGTTTTCGTTTTGACGCTATATCACAGGGAGTCATCAATTAGTAGTTTTTCAGTTGTAGTTTCACACTCAGAAAAGCCGACGCCTCGGATCAAGCCACGGCCACGTTCTTAGAAGTGGTGAAAGCTTTTTTCCTGCAGGCTAGGAGATAGACTCTACGGGAGTCATTCGACGCAGAGGTGCTCGCTCTTACTTCAGTGAGGCGAACATCCAACAAGACATTTTGAGAGTTGACAAGCTGAGTCACAGTGTGCTGCTCACGACGTGAGATTGAGCGCTTGCACCGACTTTGAGCTACGCACGGTCATTCTAGGGCCGTGACGGTATTTTTTCGTAATAGTTCGAGAACAAAAGAATAGGGTAGATTATTTTCGTATAGTAGTTTAGCTTTAGCTGACTCAATAGCTTTTGCGGAACAGTAAACCAGCATGAGACAATGCGTAGGTGTATCTCGGTTGTAAATCTCGCACGCAATTATCAGCTACAGCTTTAGTAGTACGTGGTCTCTTCCGTCGACCGGCTTCCTTACCGTCGATGGCCCGCTGAGGTCCACTGCTGCTGCACATAGGATCGACAAGATTTTTCATTCGTATCTGGCGTATACTACCGTATCTAGTAGTGTTTTCTTTTATGATAGTTCAGTATCTTCGCAATTAGATAACTAGAGTGCCTTACTTAAGCTAAGCAACAACTCGTACAGCGTACTTGAGTGACCGCGGGCCATGTAAGATTTTTGAAGTTCAGTTTCTTTAGCACAGCACAACACGCGACGAGACATGTGATCGCCAATGGCACCACGTATGCGCACACCTCCATAGGTGACGCAGCACGGTGCTTAACAATAAAAGTACAAGCGGTACTCGTAAGTAATTCAGGGGAGGTTAACATCTGGTACGCACTTACAAATGGCGCGCGCAACTAGATCACGAATTCAATAAAATACAACTCGAAGTTCGACATCGACTTCGATAGACGCACCGCAGAGGCGATTTACAACACATCTCGTACGCAACGCAAGACAGCAAGTAACGTCTAGGCTAGAGCTCGATGGATGAGACTGCGTTCGCGCTTTCCATTCGGTCAGCCCCACCTGACAGTATAGTAGACTATGACAGTTTTCACGTGCAGTTCTTAATTGTATATGCCGGCAACGGTCGCGCAGCTAACGAAATTTATCATTGTAACGTCGTCGTGGCGACTTAGATGGAGCAGCTACCGCGTTTAGTTGATCGCGCGCCTTTTTTGGACGAGGTTGACTGAACAAGTGTGGCCGAGTAGAGTCCATTTCATTTTCCGTAGACTTGGACAGCACAGCAATAACACCGCCGCACGCGTAACTTGTGACTTAGATTTTCTTATCTAGCTTTACGTACTCACTATTTGATATCTACGACTACGTACGTTGTATCTGGATTGATTGTACTGTCTCGCTGCTGGGGGAGACGCCTCGACGTCTATGAAAGAGCAGCTCTTATGCAGAGCAGACTGTGAAGAAAGTTTTTCAAGTTGTATCACTCACCGTATTTTAACTCACGACTGTATTAGCTTGTTTTATCACGTTGTATATCAATCTAGAAGGAGATCGTTGTACCCCGGCCGAATCTCTAGCGTGGGAGGCCGAATGCAATGAGCGCACAGATGACTTCGCTCGACGTATTTATTTCGAACAAGACTTTTCGTAGACTGAGACTGTCAAGACCGAGATGTATCTCACTTGCTTTACTGTTTGAGTTGTAAATGCACTGCCTCATGCTTATGCTAGTTGTAAAATCGGTACTGTGCCGTGCTGTTGTCGTTAAAGTGTGTAGGTGTGTATTCGTCCGTCTGTGGTGCTGGTGGTTCATAAGTCCGTTGTAGTGAACGTAGGGAATCCGAGACTGTTGAAGTGCCGTTTGTCTTACTGTAGTGTCACTCAAGTTCCGTCACATGAGAGTACCCGTTCCTTCACCACTTACGAGTCAGCATCGTCGCTTCCTTTTAAACTTCATGCACTACTAGAGGCGGGAATTCATAATAAACAGCGTACTCGTTGTAGATAGGCAATACACGTAACAACATAAGCCAGCCTACCGCGTAAACAATTCGAATCCACAAAGAGTTGGACGCTAAACAATTCGACGCCGCAAAGCAAAACCATGTCCAACCCCGTCCCAGATCCAGATCAACAGGTGCGCCAGCGCAACGGCGCCGGCGGGCCGCGCGCACAACCTCCTCCGGGTACGTCAGCTAGGCACATATCTGCGGGCCAGATAGGAGGTGGTCCAAGTGGCAATCGTGCACGCGAGCGATCCAAGGACACAGTAAACACGTGAGGTTCATGATGAAGTCATACTCCATCGGGCAGTGCGTTTACTCCGAGGTATGGAGGGAATCCAGGCACAGTATCATACGGTAACGTCCCCATGGGCGGACTAGGTGATAATGAGGCCTAGTAAAATGTAGTGATCCGAACTACGATCCCAACGCGCCCGAGGTGTAGTAACTGGCTCTCAGATTTAGTAGACAAGCTTGGCTTCTCCTTCCTCTTCATGATCTTCACCGGGCAGCATTTATTGAAGGGCTTCGCGCACCGGTACTCCACTTCGAGCTATACGTACCTGTTGAGTGACATCTACAAGATCGACTGAAGTGAGATTTAGCTGCGGTTGCAGTCCTAACACCTTGGATGGTGCATAAAACCTCTCATCGGTTTATCCAGTGATTTGTACCCGATATTTGGGTACAGGAAGAAGTACTATATATTGATGAGCGCGGTGATTGGGATATTTGGGCTGTGCACTATTTGAGTGCAGCCGTTTCTGCTGGTGAAGCGGCGGGTGGGGGAGAAGCCGGGTGAAGAGTGAGCGGAGGATGACGGGTCTGACTCATGAGTAGCTACGAACGCACCGGATCGTTCAGCGACTACTGCGTCATCTTCAAGTTCAGTGTCGGATCCGTCGAACGTGCAGAGCTCTGGTTCGAGCAACGACGGCGTAGACTTGTCGTTTCAAGACGATCCAGACCCTTCAGGTGGATAAAAGGCGATGTGACACTCCGAGCTCGTGAGACGACAGCAAGCTCAGGCTACGGCAGCCATTCAAAGTGAAAACATCAACGGAGGAAACGTTAAGCCATCACTCGCGGATCAGGCAGCGATATCTCTCATCCAGACCAGCATGTGATCATCGTCTAGGGGGTCGGAATTGGAGGTAGTAGATCTAGGTAGTGAACTCGCGATGATGGAGTAGTGATAAGTGAAGCGGGCGGTAGTAAGCAGGAGCGGCACGAGCTAAAAGCGAAAATCAAAGAGATGGAAAAGTGAAAGATCTAGTAAGATTGAGCGGTAGTAAGATTGAGCAGGAACAGCACATCTAGTGACAGCTTTGGGGTGGTGGTTGAAGATGCGCAGGACGGTAGTTATACCGTTGAGGCTGACGGAGGATTAGAGGCGTTAGCGAAAGGTCATTGACTTGAGTGAAGGTGACAGCACCTGGAGACCAGCCTGATGCAGACTGAACGCAAGAGCTAGAGCACCAGCAGCAGCAGCAAGAGCGAGCCCTCCGGCAACGCAGCAGTCGACCCGCACAACACCAACAGCGCGCACAACCGCAAGATGCACATGACGCCTAATGCTGCGTGAGGACTGGACAAAAAGTCCCAGCAAAACCAGCACGAGTTCTACTACGACGGCATCGACAGCTGGCACAGCAGCATCAATCTGATCACCTTCGCGATTTTCTAGATCGAGCTCCAAGTCTAGATTGTCGATCTGATGGTGGAGGCGCGGTACTCCGAGTCGATCAGAAAAAATCCGGCGATAGGACCGAATTTAATCAGTTTTGTTTGGGGCGGCATAATACTCTGGTCAACGCTCGCGTTGGGCAGCGTGGGCTTCATCATCGAGCGCTACGGACCCACGGTGCCCTTCGCATGCTGCCTGCTGCCGAGCAGTTTGGTTATTATACCCACGTGAAAAAACTACTTGTGAGAGCCGCTGTTTGGCGTGGACCAGACGGTGACTGTGGTGACGACGAAATCTATTAGGAGCTGATAGTGACAGCGAGCATGGCGGGTAGATGATCGAGGTGTAGACTAGGGGACGCGTTTCTAGGTCGTGATAGTGATGATTTTGAAGAATTGGAGAAAATTTACAAAAATCAAAAGGAGATCTACGCGCTTAACTGGACGGTTACTTTAAGTTCATTGGTGCTGTGATTGTGACCGCTGATGCTACCGAAATCAGACGACTAGTAGCCAGGGCCATGACGATGGCAGCCATCCGGTGCATGCGGCGTATTTCATGCAGTTGTTCTGGATCGCGTGCGCGATCTTCGTCGTAGTAACGGTCAGTTTTAGTGTGTTGCTACGGCCCGAGATCTAGTAAGGTGAACATCTTCTACTTCCTACAGAGCGTGTTCTAGCTGAACTACAGCAGCGCTTAGACCTTCTTCTTCACCGACTCGGAAAAACAATATGCGGACGGGCCGCACTTCAGCATCCACTTCTACACCACCACGCTGTAGTAGCATCGGTAGTCTATTCAGCTTGATAGGTCTCCTGACTTATCAAAGGTTTGGACAGCATTTAAGATATCAGAGCCTGTTCTACACGACTCAGATCATCTTCATCGCGGTGAACATATTGAACGTGGTGATCTACTAGTAGGTAAAATGTGATCACAGATCCAGAAAAAAATCCGCTTGCGAAGTGGTTCAACCCATTAGGAATATATGTTCCCGACTGGATTTTCATGGTGTTCATGAGCGTAGTAGAACCTTTAATTGCGGAGTGGTTCTGGCTGCCCGGGTGATTGCTGACGAGTGAGTTGTTGTCAGTGATGATGTTGATATGTTAGCGGTAGGCCATGATGGCTTAGCGAACGTGTTATGTTCATTAGTAACAAAAATTACGATTATCATCACTGTCAGGGTCGATTAGCACATGCTCGTACTCCGTTTGAACATACAAAAAACTTTTTTCATTTCACTCCAGGCCAAATGTGTCCCGAGGGCATGGAGGGCACGATGTTCGCGCTTCTTGCGGGATGTCACAACTTAGGGATAAGTTTGTCGCAGGTTTTTGGGTCCGTCATCATGTATAGACTCAATATAACACCGGACTAGTAGCGAGTAGTGAAGACTGAAAGTTCGAGAGCCTGTGGATCTAGAGCGTGGTGTCCGGCCTTTTACCTATCATAACATCGCTGGTTGGAATCAGATTTCTCATACCAGATTAGCAGCAAACAGACGTCATCATCGCGGTGCGGCCGGCTAGCGCGACTTATAACAGTCTGTATCGGCGGTATTGGTTGGGGATTGTCGAAAGTGAAGAGGACGAGTTGAATAGCGACAACGAGGGGCTTCCTAGGGATTACGACTACTCGGACGACTACGGTGATGAGTTGAATATGAAGGAGAAAACCGAGTTGTACCTAAGTGAAGGTGCGCCGTTGGTAGTAGGTGGCGGTGTTGGGTGAGGAGCCGGTGCGGACAACGATCTGAGCGACATGCAGAGCCCTAATCGTAATACGAACAATGTTCCGAGAGGCAAGGACAGGAATGAGAAGAAGGCCGCTAAGAAGGAGAAGAAGAAGAAAAAACAGGCGGAGGACGGTGAAAGTGCGCCTCTGATACCGGGCGGTGAAGGTGAGGGTTAAGGTTAAGCTTAATGATGGCCGAGGGATGGTCGCGAGCCATAAATTTCAAAAGACACAAAGTTGTAAAAAACACTGATGAATCGAAAGTGAGAGAGAACGTGGGAAGCTACGAGAGGTGCAACTGCACTTGAAAAAAAATCTAACCGAGTCAAATGACCGATGATATTATCGAAGTCGATATTCACTGCACCTTTTATTCTTTCGAAGTCTCTGTCTTAATCTCATCAAAATTCGCTTGCTGATCTTGTCCATTTCAATTTCTATGACACTATGAATTTGATGAAGTATGACTGTATCTGTATCAACGATGCGATCTATGCACTTCTTCTTAGCATCTTAGGTTTGAAAAAAAATCAGCACCGCGCGAAACTTAAACTTGCCGCTTTTTTACACGCTTTTTGGCACGTCGAACTACAACAACTAAAACGTGCGTCATATATATTTATTGGTACACTAGCAGCACCGCCTTGCGTACCAAAATCATCAAAATGTCTGGTACACAATACAATGTGACCACCTCGTTCTCGGGGAAGCTCACTCTGGTGCTCTGTGGCGCCATGATCGCGATCGCATTTGATGCTCCGGAAATAACCACAAGGCCATTGCCGTCCTTGCACGTAGTGGCGGCGCCACTGCATGGGCAACGTAATGTGGCGTACGCCACTACGTGCAGGGACGGTAGAGGTCTAGGGACTAGTTGTAAGTCTCAATCGCTCTGCCGCAGCGTGACGGAAACTTTCCTGGATTTGGCGGGACGCGTTTGGAATCCACTTGCGGCAGTAGACTCGCACGCCACGTGGATGTTGCCCGCGCAGACGGCAGCGGCGCCTGCCTTGCTGCCCCCGGCGGTGGAGCATGTAGCTGCGCCGAGCATCACGCCCCCGGCGGTGGAGCATGTGCCTGAGCCGGGCATCACGCCCCCGGCGGTGGAGCATGTGCCTGAGCCGGGCATCACGCCCCCGGCGCCTGCGGTGGAGCACGATAATGTCATCACCATCATCGTCACTGCAGACACAGACGCGGACAATAAGTGGAGGTGGGCAGCGCTTTTCGAACAGGCCGTGCTGGATCACTGGCAAAAAGAAGCGGTCGACGGCGCGCGCTGGCCCGGGGACATGGGGGCGCACATGGCGCTGCAACTGCCTGAGATCGACCTCCAAGTGTGTAAGCCGACCATGCACAAGGGGGGCCCTTCCTCTGAGTGTGACGAAGGCGGCCGCTGCTGCAGGGTTGACGAGGACGACGGCGCTGGGGGCGCCGTGTTCCACCTACACAAAGCGGTGGTGAGTCAGCCGAAGTTCTTCGCCAACCGAGGGCTGGCGTCGGACAGAGAGAGCCTCGCTCTTCCTGTAGCCATAGAAGTGCGCGACTACTTCGGCGAACTTTTCGTCAAGGTGATAACGGACGCGCTTACGACGAGTGCGGATGCGTGGTACCTCGAGACGATGAAGGAAGAGACTGTAATCGATGACATTGACAAGATAGTTACTATTCCTGCGGGCGGAGCTAGATGGTTTCTGTGGTCAGGCGGGCTCTAAGTTATTTATCAGTTTATTTGCTAAGTAATGGTGATGTGAAGTGATTTTATCTGCTACATCCTAATAAACTAATGGGTCGTCATCACACATAAAATTTAAAACGTGACGGTACGTACTAACGTAGCTGCTTTTGAAAATAAGAAATTTAGCATTTTTATTGGAGGTGTATCTAGTGTACCGATAGACGACCTCGTACTGGTATTAATCGAAATTTAAAATCAAGCTAATAACGGCAGCACGTCACGTATTGATCGTGCTCATCTAATCTTTCGGAACAACTAAATAAAAATTTTGAACTCAAGACTTAGACTGTATCTTTTTCGGAAAAAAATATTGAACTCAAGACTGTAATGGCACGTACTGTCAGCCTATGCTATAATGTACTAGTTATCACATAAAATTGAACAAATCAGATTAGTAAACAAAACTAGTAGTAAATACAATTAAGTGTCTTGAATATGATTATGAACATCATCATTCCGAACATACTGAACATCGTGATGCTGATCCGTGTCCGTAAAATTCATACAGACGCGCAGGTCGGGACGCACCTTGCGGTTGCGTCCGAAGATTCTCCAAAGGCCACTCGGTAGCCTGCGAAGCATAATGGATCCGAGTTCATCTTAAGTAAACAAATACATCAAGTACAACTAGACGTAGACATACTACTATGCTGTAGTACTTCATTTCTTTCATGTATGTAATATTTTTGACAGATTGCCCGCGAAAAGGCCAAATATAAAGTGAAAAAATTTGATGGGGCATTACGCGTACGGAGATGAAAACAAAACAATATTGAAAATCATTAAGTTGCTTCCTTCGCTCATGACAATGCGCCTTCATCAACTTGAGACATTTGAAAATTCTTCTCCCGCAAAAGCAAAACGGCACTACTATTGAACTTGT